>Ga0209061_1000922_pt1 | contig 57718 bp, 49 predicted proteins | sample Coa_R1_10_FD_187157 | JGI IMG/M metagenome (GOLD analysis project Ga0209061, IMG submission 187157) | Surface soil microbial communities from Centralia Pennsylvania, which are recovering from an underground coalmine fire - Coalmine... | ecosystem: Environmental > Terrestrial > Soil >... | reverse complement strand
GGATCGGTCAGGTCTTCCTCGGCTACTTTTTTTGAGGCAATAACAACACGCCCCGCCTCGACTCCTCGCACCGTTTCTACGATCACGTACTGACCGTTGGTGAAGGTTTGTCCCTGCGGGTCAAAATAGTAGATACGCCCTGCTGGCCGGAAGCGAATGCCGACGATAGTAACGGTCTTTTCTGTAGTCGTCGCCGATGACATGTTCACTCTCAATCCCAGGTTAGGACCTTCTCGTCTCCCCAAAAAGCCTGTCGAGCGTGCAGCAGGCGAAGAGGATGCAGCTTCATTGCTACATCCCTGCGCATCCGCTTACATTTCGTTGGTCAACAGGATGGCTTCAGCTACCTCCCGCATCGATTTACGGTTGTTCATGCTGGCCTTCTGGATCTTGCGGAAGGCTTCCTGTTCGCTCAGCCCCTGCTTCTCCATCAAGAGTCCTTTGGCCCGTTCAACGACCTTACGCGTCTCCAGTTGTTCGGAGAGTGTCCGCGCCTTATCCTCCATCGCGCGGAATTCGTTGTACCGTGCCAGAGCAACTTCAATCGCCGGGGCAACTTCACTCTCGCGCAATGGCTTGACGATATAGTTAACAACACCAGCCTCTTTTGCCCGTTCAACAAGGGGCTGGTCTCCGAAAGCGGTCAGCAGCAACACTGGTGCAATCTTTTCCTGCGTCAGAGTTTCGGCGGCGGCAATGCCATCCATGTCAGGCATACGGATGTCCATCATAACCAGATCTGGCCGCAGTTCGCGCGCCAGATTGACGGCGCTCTGCCCATCGCCCGCTTCCCCGATCACGAGGTAGCCCTGCTTGGACAGCACGTCCTTCAGGTCCATACGCTGAATAGCTTCATCATCTGCAATAATAATACGTGTTGGCATGTATGCACCTCAAAGCCTCGGTCTCTTTGACCTTTAATGATATGTCTCTCCCCACATATTAAAAAGTATATCATACTGTTCCGGTTGAGTCGATAGGCGTTCAGAGATGTAGAGACGAGGCTTGCCCTCGTCTCTTTATACCCCGCCATTGGATGGGAAGCCGCCATCCTCCAGACGGGGTGCCAGGCAGGCGGGTGCCAGGCAGACGGGGGCAAGCCCCGTCTCTACATTTGTTTTTAGGCAACGGGCGATAGATCGCCCTCTCCCCTCATGATGCGCGTCAGCGCGCGCGTCTCGCCCACGATGGTCGCCAACTGTGCTGGCGTGATCGATTGTCGCCCGTCGCAGAGGGCGCTGTCGGGATCGCGATGCACTTCGATTATCAGCCCTTCGGCCCCGGCGGCGATACTGGCGCGCGACATGGTGGGTACCAGTTCGCTGCGGCCTGTGCCGTGACTGGGATCAACGATGACCGGCAGGTGGGTAAGCTGGTGGAGCAAGGGGACGCAGGAGAGGTCGAGGACATTGCGCGTCTGGGGGTCGTAGCTGCGGATGCCGCGTTCGCAGAGGATGACATTGGGATTGCCGGCGGAGACGATGTATTCCGCAGCCAGTAACCACTCATCGATGGTCGCCGCCAGCCCGCGTTTGAGCAGCACGGGCCGTTGCTGGCTGTGTTGTCCGGCTGCGCGCAGCAGGGGGAAGTTCTGCATATTGCGACTGCCAATCTGTAGTATGTCGGCATGCTCGGCGACAATCTCAACCATTCCCGGCTCCATAACCTCGGTGACGATAGGCAGGCCGGTCTCGCGGCGCGCTTCGGCGAGCAGATGCAGGCCGTCGAGGCCGAGTCCCTGGAACTGGTACGGTGAGGTGCGCGGCTTGAAGGCGCCGCCGCGCAGGATCTGAGCGCCGGCGCGCTTCACAGCCCACGCTGTCTCCAGCAGTTGCTCTCTGCTCTCTACAGCGCATGGTCCAGCCATGATGACCGGAGATGCTGTTGTACCGCCAACAATGACCGGATCACAGTCGTGCGCGTCGCCGACAAGGACGCTGCTATTCTCGTGTTGAAATAGCCTGCTGACCAGTTTGTACGGTGTCGTATCAGTCATGAACGTAATTCCTCTCTCTTCTCTAATAATTTCGGGAAACAAAAAAGCAGAGGTTTAATTTCCTCTGCTTCTCCAGCATGCTGGTGGTCAATTTTTGCTCAGCCCAAAAGGCCCACCATCATGCTGGAGGGCTAAACCAGTAATAAAAGTAGAAGCTGCTATTCTGTTGCCTGGTTTTATGGCTGAGCATAGCTATCCCGTTGTTTTTTTATTGAGTGACCTCATCAGGGATTATAAGCGCCGGGATACAACTCTGTCAAGAGGCACCTGCCTTTTCCCAGGGCTATTTAACTCTCCCCACCCCACGCCCGAAAGGAAGAGTTTGGGCGGGGACACCCCGCGCTCCGCAAGGGGGCGGCCGCCCCCTTGACCCCCGCTTCTGGCGAGCATTAAATCGTCCTGGCCTTTTCCCGGGCCATTGAAAAGTCGCGGCATGAGACTTCACTGCGCGCAGCGGCGCGATGATAAACAGTACCATTCAAGATCAGCAATCTTTTCTCATCATCGCGCCGCTGCGCACGGAAGAGGACTTTTAAATCGCCCTGGCCTTTTCGGGGAAGAGGCATCTTTTTATGCGCTGGCATCCTTTCTCTGATCCCTCGGCACCTGCTGCGCTTCGCATAAAGTTATTAAGGAGAGCCAGAGAGGCGCCATTCGGCGCCTCTCTGACACTCGCTCTCTCCCTCTGCGAGTCACCGGAGGTGGCGAGGTGTGCAAATCAGGCTTTCATGATGAGTATTTTGAAGTTGCCCATGCCCGCCGGTTCGGTGAGGGCGGAAACGCGCTGGCGCAGCATATACCATTGCAGCAGCGCCGTCTGTCCACGATCACTCCCGCGCTCGCTATCGATTACGGCAAAGTCGCGCTGGCGTGTGCGCTCCAGCTCTTCGTAGATTCCCATAGCGGTGAGCCAGAGACGCTGCGTGGTGAATGTATGCAGGCGCAGACCGTGGCGCCGCCCCTCATCGATGAGCGCGCTAAAGTTGACGTGCGCGGTAATATCCTGTTCACCGGGGTGTATGAGCGGCTGCTCCAGCAAGCGATGGCGATAGTAGCAGGCGAGCGTGCCACGAGGCCGGTAGGGCGTATAGAGCGCGCGCGCCTTATCGCCATAGTCGATGGTGAGGAGGAAGCCATGCCTTTTGCGCGCGCGCCGCGCCGCCGCCATATCCTGGCGTACCGGAGATGTGTAACCGAGCAGGAAGCGAGCGCAGCGCTCTATCCAATGCAGTGCATCCAGATTGATTTCCGCGCGCCAGCCATCGTCGAAGGTCGTCCAGGGGATCTTGTAGCGGTCCAGGTAGCCGGCCACCTCCGGCGTGCCCGGCTCATCCAGTACTTCGTACAGGTGCCCCTGCTGCTCCGTCACGTAGATTTCGTATAGTCTTGAGCCACGCTTCTCGACGATGTGGACGGGGAAGGCGTCGACCAGTTCATTCGAGAGGATGACGGAAGGCGAGGGAGCCTTTTCGTCGTGCGGCGCGCTGGCATCCTGGCCGGAGCGTATATCCTCACCACGGTAGTCGAGCGCGGCGCCAAAGGCGGGGGCCTCCTGCTCCGCCCAGGTGCGTACTCCCTGAGCAAGTTGTCCGCGCCCCGCCCCTTGCTCCAGCACGACAAACGGCGCGGGTTGTCCCAACTGCTGCCACATCTGGCAGAGCTGCCGTCCCATGCAGTGCGCGAAGAGGTCCGAAACATCGCTGCTGGTGTAGTAGTCTCCCTCCCAGCCCATTTTATAGGCCCCGCTGACGTAGTAGCCATAGCCCGGCTCGTAGAGGGCCATACGCATATAGTCGGCGAAGGTGATGGGGCCGTTGCGCCGGATGCGCTCTATAATTATTTGTTGCAATGGTGACATATTACTGCGATTGCTGATAACTGTGCGTGGCGGTACGCTTCATCGCGCCTGGAGCCGCTCGACAGGCTGGACGAGGCGCGATCAATCGCGCCGCTACGCATCGGGGAACATCGCCGATCCTGGTTGTCCATGTTCATCATCGCGCGGCTACGGACGAAAGGACGCCCCAATTTTTCATGTACCGAATTGCGCGATTAGCAGGTCGAGCGCCATTTCAGGAGTCAGGCGGCTGCGTTTGAGTGCGGCATCGGTTGCCAGCAACTGGCGATAGGCGCCTTCCAGCTGCGCGGCGGTGAAATTGCCACTCTGGCGCAGCGCTTTTTCCGCCAGAAAGGGCTGCATGCTCAACGTAGAGGCGATCTGCGCCGCGCGCATCCCCTTCTGGGCCAGCTCCTTGACCAGCAGCAGCGAGCGCAGGTGTGTCGTGATGGTACTGAGGAGCTTCAGTGGCGGCTCACCGTCGGCGAGCAGATCGTGCAGAATATTCATCGCCTGCTTGCGATTGCGCTGCGCCAGCGCGTCGGTCAGATCGAAGATGCGCGCCTCCTGCACCTGGGCGGACAACTGGCGCACATCCTCGACGTTGATCGTCCCATTCGGGCCAACGTAGGTTGCCAGCTTATCGAGTTCATTCGCCAGCAGGCGCAGGTTGTTGCCAATGAAATTCGCCAGCATCTTCGTTGCCTCCGGCGTAATCCGTGTGTGGATGCTTCTGGCCCGCCTGCTGATCCAGCTTTCCAGGGCGGCGCCTCTGGGCAACGTGCTCTGGATTACCTTGCCGTACCGGGAGGCGGCTTTAACCAGGGGATTCGCTGCCTCCAGCGCTTCATCGACCAGCAGCACAAGCATGGTTGTCTCCGGCATGGTGGCGACGTGTTCGGCCAGCGCCTTCTCGAAGCCAGCGCGGCTCAGCGTGCTGCCCTTGCTGCTCTTTTTGCCTCCTTTTCTGGCCTTGCTCCCCTTCGTCGCGGCGGCCGCTGCCTCCCCCTCGGAGGAAGATGCAGCGGCGGCGCCCGTTGCTTCGGAGCGCTTTTTTTTGGGCAGCCCCTCGACGACAACCAGGCGCTGTTCGGTGAGGAAAGGCAGCGTATTACTGGTCATGATGATCGTTTTCAGGTCTACCTCGGCGCCGTTATAGGTATCCTGGTTATAATCGAAGCCGCCCTGCTGGCGCAGTTGCTTCAACTGCTCGCGGCTGGTAAATTCGTCGTCGCCGTGCAGAAGATAAAACATGGTCCTGGCAGCGCTATTCGTGGGCGGGCTGCTGGTGGAGAACCTGCTGCCGGCGATAATCGCGTGCGCTCTTGCGGGCGATAAGCAGGTCCATGAGGATGCCGCCGGACAGGCCAAGCGCCGAGCAGAACAGCACCGAGCCGAAGAATACCGAACCGCCGTTGGCCCCGGGGAGCGGCGTATCAAAAATAAGCGTTCCGGCCCAACCAAGAATGATGAGGAAGCCGAGGACGACACCGATAAAGCCGCCGGCCACCACCGCTTTGCGGTTCTTAACGGCGCTCAGCCAGAAGACAAGAAAAAGCGATATGGGCAGGGCAAGCAGTGCGCCAAAGAAATCTCCAATGAAGATGGGATCTCCTATATTTACCATAAGTGCAGGCATACGAACCTGAGCCTCCTGAAAGCGAAATCGTAGTGTTATACTCATCTCAATTATACGGCAGTTCTTTCGACTGTGACAATATGGGCTATGCCGCCTGGCTTTCTTTCAGACGGTGTAAAAATGGCAAAGATGTGCTATGATGAGTGCGGATAATGCCTTTACATGTAATTATTGTTTGATGTTGTTACGTGTCCAGGGAGGGAACCTTATGCCGCGCAAACCGTTTCTGATTGTAAGCGTAATGCTCCTCATCGTCCTATCCATCCTGTTGCTCGCAGTGTCTACCTCTGGCGCACGGGCGAGCGTTGCGCAGCCCACGCCGACGCCCGACGCCAATGCTATACTCGATCAGGCGGCGACGGCTGTGACTGTAGCGAATCAAACCGCGTCCCAGGCTGATCGAGAGTCAGCAATGATGGCGAACCTCCTGAGCTGGATTAATGATCTCTCTGTCATCATTCCGATCCTGGTAGGCGTGGGGGTTGGCATATTGGGCTACTTCGGTATCAGGAGCTTTCGAGATCTGGAGAAAAGGGGCAGCGGGAGCCTGGAAAAAATAGATGAAATGAAGAAAGAGATCGATAAAAAGAAGCAGGAGATCGATGAACTTCACCAGAAGCTGACGCGGGATGTGGAGAAGACCAGCCGGGCGATAGCCTTCCTGATTCTGGGTAACGAGTTTGCAGAAAAGGGAAAAAACGGCCAGGCTATCGAGGCGTATCAGGCGGCCTTGCGGCTGCGGGAGCATGATCCGCAGGCTCACTATGCTCTGGGCCGCATCTATAATGATATTGGCGCTTATGATCTGTCCATCGAGCATCTTACAGCCGCGCTCGCCGCTGATCCAGATCTACCGCAAACTCATAAGGAACTGGGGTTCGCTTATCGCCTCCAGGCTGATAGGGAGTATCAAAGGACACACGATGCGGAGAAACGCTTTAGCGCATATACCAGAGCTATAGAGCATTTCCGACGGGCAAACGAGCTGCTGCCCAACTATGAGGAGGCGATTGCTGGCCTTGCCGGGACCTATCGCCGCTTGAACCAGTATGCCCTGGCGCTGGATTATTATAAGCTGGCCCGCAAGGCCAATCCTCAATCCTCCTATGCCATCAGCAACATTGCCGCCCTGGCGCTGCATGAAGGCGACATAGAGACTGCGTTGCCGGCTTTCGAGCAGACGATGGAGACGGCGCAGAAACGCATTGCCGCCAGAGCTTCGGAGGAACCTTACTGGGATTACTATGACCTGAGCATGGCAATACTCGTGCTCAAAAAGGGCGACGCCATTGCTGCCTACAAGGCGGCGATAGAGCTGACGCCTGCCTCCGGTGTTTTTCAGAGTGTGCTCGATGGCCTCGCGTTTTTAAAAGAGGCTGAGAGTAAATATCCTATCGAGCATCTGGATGAGGTGATCGCGATGGTTACGAAGGCAAAGGCCGCTATGGAGATGCAGGAGGAGGCGATAGGGGCGGTGAAGGTCAGCACGATATCCCCGGCGCCTCTCGATGCCAGCGCAGGTGGGAGTGAGGATCATAAAGTCGCTCCCTAAGCTCTCTCATCCTGAACCCTCTCTTTTCCCAGCAGGCGAACGATGCGCCGGAACAGTTCATCAGGGGCGCCGTGCAGGGGGAAGAGGGAGATAGCGCCCCGCGCGATGATCTCGCGCTGCTTTTCGTCCGTGACGGCGGCAGGACGCTTGCGCCAGAGGGTGGCGATTTCGTCGGCTGCGCGCCCGCTACCTTCGATGACGAGCAGCGGCCAGTTGCTGCGCACAGCCTCCAATGCCTCGCTGCGGGCGATGGGGCCGCCGTTAACCAGGATTGCCAGGGCAGGAATGTCCCTGGCAATGGCGCGGGCCAGCGCGAAGAGCATCTCTGTCTCGCCGCCCCATTCCTGGCTATCCACCAGTACGAAATGGCTGTGATGGGGATCGAGCGCGGTGGCATCGTCGGGGCGTTCAATAGCAGGTGCGCCGGGGTACGTTACCAGGCCGGCAGCCGATACGCCCAGCAGCGTCGATGGGTATCCCTGCGCGGCCACTCCCTGGCCCATCAGCTCCATCACGCCTGAACATGTGCCGCCGTCGATAATCATTGCCCCGGTATGCGCGGCTGCTGGCGCGATACCCTGGCTGAATAATGGAACGAGGGAGGCCACGAGCTGCTGCTCCAGGTTATTCGCGCCCCCTATCAGGACCAGCAGCGCCTCTGGCTTCGCGATGCTGAGCGCCTCCAGAACAGCATCGGCGCTCGTGCCGGGGGACGCTTTCACCGCGCGTGCGCGCTGGCCGCCGGGAAAGTGGATGATTTTATACTGCATAACTCGCCTCATCCTTTCGCGTGTACTGCCTGATTGTATTCCGTATTCACGGGTGGCAGCAAGCCATGACCTGACCCGTATCTCCTTGTTGAGGGGTGCCTGGTGGCTGATGCCCTCGCACGCGCTTGCTCGCCCCTGTAACGCTCGCCTTCTGTATAGTGTGATGAGGGAAGGCGCGCCGCGCCTTCCCTCATCACACTATACCATTGCAGCGCGTGGCGCAGACGCGCGAGTGGCCGGTGAGCGTCAGGAGGCGTCAGGAGAACTGTGGAGGTTTGACTGAACAATGCAACACCGTCTCGGGCCGTTACGTATAAGTATGTGTTAGTAGTAAAATAATGACGAACGCCTCAACGAAGAGGGCTGCGTCTCAGAAGGGATGAGGCATGTTATGATGCATAGAATGACGACTCTTGGACTTGATGAGCGGCTGGAACGTGTCCTGGCCTACTGTCTATTCTGGTTATCGGGCCTCCTGCTCTTCGTGTTCGAGAAAAATCGGAATGTGCGTTGGCATGCAGCGCAATCAATAATCGTGTTCGGATCGTTATCCGTGGCGATGGCAGGGGTGAGTATCTTGAAGGCCATGCTGGCCTGGGTGCCGCTGCTCAGCCTGCTGACGAATTTTGGTCTGGGCCTGCTGCTGAGCGCCCTGTGGTGGGTATGGATCCTGCTATGGATATGGTTGATGGTTATGGCCTGGCTGCACCCCGATTACCGGCTGCCGTTTGTGAGCCGCTGGTTGCGCTATCTGGTATAATCGTATTAATGAAGTTTAAAAATATAAGTTGGACACTCTACATGTGCGGAACCGCGCACTAAAGCGCGCGGTTCCGCACATCCATTATGCTCGGATTATTATCTTAACGCCATGTGCATGTTTCGCTGACGGCTCACCGCTGCGCGGCTCGCCTGTTATGAGGAGTCTGCGGGCACAGCGCCGCAGGCGCTGTGCCCGCAGACTCCTCGTCCGAGGGTGCGCCGCAGGCACGCCAGGAGGGGGAGTTTGCGGCGCTGTGCCCGCAGGCTCCTCGCCTGAGAGTGCACCTGCGGCGCTGTGCTCGCAGGCTCCCCCTCCTGGCGAACCGTGCAGCGGTGAGCCGTCAGGAAAACTTGCCCGGCGCGTTAAATTGCATTAGTAGATGAGAGGCTCTGACGCTTCTCATCTTTTTTAGTTTTTGTCGTTATAGAGCAGGCCCAGCGTCAGCCCGAAGATGAGATGGCGCAGGAGATTTTGCCAGAAAGAGGGCCAGGTAGCGAGCTTCGGCATTGCGCCCTCTTTAATCAGGGGGTGATATTTGTCGGCGACGGGTGCCAGGGACCAGACCGAGCAGACAAATGCCTCGGAAAAGATGGCACCTTTGAGCCAGTTCGGGCCGGGGAGGAAACGCTTCGCTACCGCGCCGTAGATCTGCGCCAGGGCTATACCATTGAGCAGGTGAATCAGCCAGGCGAGGGCCAGACCTGCATCACTGCGGCCCGCTTTCCCCAGCAATCCCTGGATAAATTCAACGTCGTTGAAGCGATTGCCGACCACTTTGTAGTCTTCTTCCATCGCGACGCTGTAAGCAATCGTGGCAAGCAGACCGGCCAGCACAGCCTGCCCCGGGCGCCAGTGACGCGAAATAATAGTGCTACGTGCAATCTTCATGGTTGTCTTTCCTTCTCCTGTTTTGACGGATGGATCATTCTCGATGGTAGTTGTTCAATTCTAAGAGAGAGCGGTTTTCGGCATCATCGCGCGAGCGCCACAGGCGCTCGCGCGATGGATGAGAGTTATGTGGACAAATGCTCGTCGTATATTTGTCCACATAACTCTCATCCATCGTTGGCACGGCTTCATCGCGCCAGCACTGTGCAGGGGAGATAGAAACGCTGAGCAACGAACTCTCTTTATTTAGAGACACGTTTTTTGCCGCAAAAAGGGTGAGCGTGTTGCCGAGGCCAGCGCTGTCGCAGCCAGCGCGCCGGCGGCCGTCGCCAGGAAATTCACCACGTCGTTATTGATCCACTCGTAGCCGCGCAGCAGGCGCGTCCTTGTGCCGCAGTTGTGCAGCCGACGCTCCGTCTCTTTTTCGCAGTCCGGGCAGTAGTACATGGCCTGCACGCTCGCGCCCAGAAGACTATCGAAGAGGCTGCCAAGCAGCCCGCTGATGAGTCCGATGCAAGGCAATATTGCGCGCGCGCCGCGACCTCGCTGAAGGAGCCAGAAGACCAGGCCCAGGGCCAGCGCGCCCAGCGCTGCCGCGCTGCTGCCGAGCAGCGTCACTCCGCCGGAGGTTCCCGGCGCGGTAGGCTTGCCCGTGGTAATCAGGCGCGGCGACTGCGTGCTCAGCACTCCTAGCTCGGTGGCCCACGTATCGGCGGTTGCCGTAGCCAGTGCTCCCACATAGCCAGCCTGTAGTAACTCGCGCAGCGCCGGCGCCTTGCTCAACCCGTAGGCCAGCGCCAGCAGTGTTGCGATGCCCCCGTTGGCCGCGACCTGGCCCAGATCGCGCTGCGAACCTTTGCTGAACTTATCCGCTGCCGTCCGCTCCTTATCTCTGGCACGAAAGTGGGAAAGGAGGCTGGAGGAGACGAAGAAGAAGACAAGCGTCGCGCCCCAGCCCCAGCCGCCCATACCAAAGATCGTTGTACCGGTGATGGTCGCGCCCACGATGCCGCTGCGGCTGAGCGAGCGCCGCCGGTAGGCCAGCAGGCCGATGCCGCTGCTCAGAAATAGCCCCGGCAGGAAACGGGCGGGTGCGCCGCTCAAATATTTGCCAGCAGAACGGGGAGGTCGGGGTATGAGATGTCCCCATAAAACTCCTCCCCTGCGCTTGTGGAATAAATCAGTTATGCTAGACATTCTTGACTAGTACCTCGCAAAAAATAGGCAATAATGCTGTTACAGAACGCCCTCATTATCAGTTCTATCTAAGTGAAGGCAACGAGAGAGGGACGCAAACTGTACGTTCAGGTAAGAAGAATGTACTCCTTGTCGAAATGCCAGTCGATGATCGCTTCCAGTTCAACATAAAGATGGGGGTGCAACGGGTTGATGTGTTTCGTTAGATGAATGTCAACGATGCGGTTGTCGTTCAATCCCAGCCCTTCGCAGAGCGCGTCCTGTGTAATCTTGAGGCCGCCGTCGAGGTCTCGTTTGAGCGGAGTGGTAAAGTAAAAGTCCAGGAAGAGTGCCAGATAGTGCTCGCGGAGATGTTTACGCAATCCATCATGCAATATTCCCTCTCGTTCGAGATCGCGCAGTATTGTGCGTACCTGCTGCTTGAAACGACGGGCGGCGACAGTGCTGACGCGGCGACCGTCAACGGTTGCATATTGTTCATTGATGCTGGGAGGGAGTGGAAGTGTCAGGTGTAGTGGTGCCAGTGGCGCCCGGGGCGGTCTAATTTTATCTGAAGGCGGCTCTTGCATGAGATCTCCTGAAGCTAGCTATATAGTACTTTCGGGTTGTTGACACCGTGTGTATTGTATCATATCAGCGTGTCTTATGGTGTAGATTATCGCTGTTGTCAAGCCGGGAAAAGAGTGGTACACTGCCCTGAATTAAGCCCTGGCGAAAGTGAGGAGCAAAAGTGATTACGTGTAACAGTTGTGGGTACAGGTCCCAGGATGGCGCTGTAAATTGTCAGAGGTGTGGCGCGCCGCTCTCAAGCAAGGGTGCGAATGATGCTGGTGCACATATGGGAACGCGGGGGCAGCCAGAACTGCCGGCCTGGCTGGAATCCTTGCGTCCGGGTAGTCGTCCGGCGGCGCCCCCGTCTGGGGCGGCGAACTTTTCTGCGGCTGATCTAATCGAAGAAGGTGCGCTGCCGAGCTGGATGCAGGCGGAGCGCATGGGCAGCGAGAGCGCTGTTACCGGCCCCCATGTGGCGCTGCGTTCCTCCTCTCTCCCGGGGCCTGATACCGATGGAGGATTCGCGTCGCAAGGGCTTGCCGCCAGGTCGTTAATTGACGAGCAATCGCTTCCTGCCTGGATGCGTGAGGCCGGCCAGTCAGGCGCTGAGGGAAGTCAATCCGGGATCCAGGCGTCGAGCCTGGTGCAGCCCGATAGTCTGCCGGAGTGGTTGCAGAGCATGCAACCGCCAGCCTCCACTCCTCGTCCCGAAGGGCCGGTCCGGTCCGCACAGCCCGCGCCGCCTTTTAATGCAGCCCCGCCGGCACAGGGCTTTTCGGCGCATGATCTTATAGACGAGCAATCGTTGCCTCCGTGGATGTCGCAGTTGAACGGGCAAATATCCGCGCCACCGATAACGCCAGCAAACAGGGGGCAGGGAGCCGCGTCGGGGCAGACTGGCATGCCGGCTTCCTCGCTGCTCGACGTAGATTCGCTTCCGTCATGGCTGCGTCAACCCGGTCAGGAGCAAAAAGGGAGCGCGTTTCCTCCTCCGCCCGCCCGGTCTCCTCTGCCCGATCAATCCCAGCAGGCGCCGCCAGTTAATAACGCCCCCGGCGGCAATATTGCCGGAAGCGGAGGGAAGCTTGCGGCCTCTTCTTTCATCGATACCAACTCTTTGCCCGATTGGCTGCGCTCCCCTGGAGCGGCCCCGCAGGGATCGCCGGGAGGCCAGCAATCAGGTGTGTACGCGGGACCGCCACGCGTGGAGAACGTGCGCGTGCCGAACCGTCCACGTAGTGAATTGAATCCTGCCGGCGATAGCGCAGCGGCTGCTAATGTGTTCGCTTCGATGCTGGGCGTGGCCTCGGCTGCGCCGAATTTCCCCTCACAGGCAGGCTCTATGCCAGGAACGCAGGCGCAATCCAATCCTTACAATAATGCAGCAGCGCCGCAGGGTATGCCAGGCCAGATACCGGCCACCCCATCAGGAATGAGCGGTCCCGCGCCACAGCCATATGGACCGGGGGGCTATGGCGCTGGATATCAAACTGCGTCCCAGAGCAGTTATACGATGCCACCGCAGGCCGGATCCCCGCTCTATCCTCCTCAGGCGCCAGGTATGCCGCCCGGACCGGGGGCAGCGGGAATGAGCGGTGGTCAGGGAGCAGGTGCTAAACCTGCAAAGCGCGGATTTTTCGAGGCGATCCGCGACTTGTTCTTCCGCTAGTGCGGGAAAGAAGGATATCTGTGAGATGAGTACACGACCCTACCCGGGGGGAGAGCAGGTTCCGCGCCAGAGTCGCAATCCGGCTCCTGCCAGCTCTCTCCTCGTCGCTGATTGTGGGACCATATTTACAAAGGTCTCGCTCTTTGGACTGGTTGAGGGCCAGTATCGTCTGATGGCGCGTGGGGAAGCGCCGACAACGACAGCACCTCCGCAGGAGGATATTACTGCGGGCGTTATCCAGGCAATCAATGTCATAGAGTTTATTACTGGTCGTCGTTTCGTTGCCGACGGGCGTATCATCTCTCCTGAGCAGCCGGACGGGGACGGTGTGGACCTGTTTATCGCAACGATCAGCGCCGGCGGCCCGCTGCGCCTGGCGGTACTGGGTGCTGTGAGTCAGGAGCTTGAGAGGCTTGTGGCGCAGGCCATATCCGGCTTATATGCTGAAATGCAGGCCATCCCGTCTCCCGCATATATAGCCGCGACCACGCAGTCCCCCGTCTCTGTGGGGGCAGGGACAATGGCCGGCCCCACCTCCGCGCCTGGTATCGGCGGCGCATGGAGCCAGGAGCGTATGGCTCTGGAGTGGGAGCGCCAGTTGGGGCGCTTCCGCGAATTCCAGCCTCAGGCCGCGCTGATGGTGGGCATGGCCGATGGGCCGGCGGGTCCCACTCCGTTGCAGGAAGCGTGCCAGATGTTGATAAATGCGTCACGCGAACTCAGCGAGCGGCGCAGGGCCAGCGCCTCTGCCGGGGTGCCGCCCCAGGATATTGCCGCGCAGCAGTGCCCGGTGCTATATGCCGGGGCACCCCAGTACGTAGAGGCGGTGCGGCGTCTGTTGCAGGGAGTCGCCGAGGTGAGCCGCGTTGATGCCCTGGTCTCGCCGGCGCAGCTTGGACCGGTCAGCATAGGTGTTGGTGCGCTGCACGAGCGGGAGGTCATGCAGCGTCTTCCCGGCTATGATCGCCTCCGCTCATGGTCGAGCGCGGCGCCTGTCGCTACCGCTACTTCGTTGAGCAGCCTGGTGCGGTTCCTGGCGCAGCACTACGCGATGAACGTCACCGCCGTGGACGCTGGCGGGGCGACGACGACGGTCATGCTGGCGGGCGAACAGGGCGAATTTATCCCTGTCGTCAATTCCGGTCTGGGCGTGGGGCCGGGCGTGGGCGCCGTCCTGCAAAGGGTAGGGTTGCAGCGTATCGCGCGCTGGCTGCCATTCACTGTGACCGAAGAAGAGGTACGCCAGTTCGTTCTCAATCGTATGCTGCACCCGCATGTGATCCCCACCAGTCCGCGAGAGCTGGAACTGTGCCAGGCATTCGCGCGCGAAGCCATCGCCGTAACGATGGAGATGGCAAGGAAGAATAGCCCTCAATGGCAGATGTCGGATCTGATCCTGGCTACCGGTGGTATTCTTGCGCACACGCCCAGGTATGGGCAGGTCATGCTTATGCTATTAGACGCGCTCCAGCCGCGCGGTGTAACTTCGCTGGCGCTGGATCAGGCTATGCTTGTGGGTCAGCTTGGCGCTGTGGCGACAGTCGCGCCAATCACGGCTGTGCAGGTCAATGAAAATGACGCCGTATCGCATCGCCTGGGAACCTGCGTCATCCCCTTTGGCGCCATGCAGCCGGGGCAACTCGCGCTGCGCGTCGGGCTTGAGTATAGCAATGGACGGCAGGTAAACGTTGAAGTGATGGCCGGTTCTATCGAGGTTATTCCTCTGCGGCCCAACGAGCAGGCGGCGCTGACGCTTTTCCCGGCGCCTGATGTCGATGTCGGGCTTGGCCCGGGCGAGCGCGCCCGCGCCGCCGAGCAGATCGATGGCGGCCTGGTCGGGCTGGTCATTGATGCCCGTGGGAGGCCGCTGACCCTTCCTACCGATGAAACAGAGCGCCAGGCCCGCCTGCTCCAATGGGCACAGGCGTTAGGATCGTAAAGGGGGCCAGTTGCTATGACCTATCCGCTCGGGTGGTCGGTTATCACACATACGCAGGTGCGCAGAGAGCGCTGGCCGGGTGGGCCTAAGACAAAGGCTGTGCCGCTGGTCTATCCGGGCCAGGAAGTTTTGCCCGATCAGCCTGTGCTCCGGCTGGAACGCCCCGAAGGCACGGATCCAGCTCAGGAGGCCGTTCAAATGCCCTCCCGGCTCTCACTGCCTGGCATTTCTTCGACGGCTAAAATGGAACTGAAAGATGTCCATAATGGAGCCAGTTCCGCAAAGGGTGGCCCTGAGGTTGTCCCCGCCGGTATGCATGGTCGCGTCGTGGATATTACCGGGCGAGGAGGAGTTATCATCGAGGGACAGGCCGATCTGATTCAGGGGACCATCGGGGCCGGCAATCAGGTTGCCGGCGTACTCACGATGTGGCAGGCCAGCGGCCAGGGGATAGCGTCGATCCCGCCCGGCGCTATCCTGGTTGTGCCCGGCCCGCTCAATTTCGCGCTTTTGCGCCAGGCTCTGAGTTCGGGTGTCGCTGGAGTCGTTGCCAGCAGTATCTCGGCTCGTGACCTGGAGGGCTTTCTACGTGTCGATCTTGTGCAGTTGATTGATAGCAGCGATGTGGAGGAAATGCAGGATCACCTGCCGCAGTTGACGCTGCTGCTGACGGAAGGGCTGGGCACGGCTGCCATGCCGGCGCGTATCATGAACCTGCTGAGCCAGTACCAGGGAGAAATCGTGCTGCTCTCCGGCGTCACCTCCGTGCGTCAGGGGATCTTTCCCGAACTGGTGATCTCACTGCCAGCGTCAGAAAAGCAGAGCAACCACCGCGAAACGATCCTCGATCCCACGCCGACCATTGGCGCGCAGGTGCGCGTCTGCGGCGGTGAGCACGAGGGAGCGATAGGCGTCATCGACTACCTCTTTACCTACCAGCAGCGCTTTACCTCTGGCATTCGCGCTCGTGCTGTTCGTCTTCACCTTGAGGACGGATCGATATTGGTTGTGCCGATCACTCTGGTAGAACGCATCGGCTAGCCTGTTTATCCACATTCATCGAAAGTTATCCACATAGTTACTGCCAGCTTGTGGATAAACAGGCGTGTTCACATGTCCCGCGATCAGGGCAGGTTTTTCGCAGAAGACGGGGTACCTTAGAGATGTAGAGACGGGGGCAAGCCCCGTCTCTACATTTTTCCGGCGCCTGGCGTCATAGAGATGTAGAGACGGGGCTTGCCCCCGTCTCTGATTTCCGGGTCACTGATTCCCGGATCACTGATTCCCCGATCAGGTCGGTGGTCAGGGTAGAAGGAGCGAGCGGCCCGTCATATCCTTCGGCTGTGGAATGCCCATGATCTGCAAGATGGTGGGCGAGACATCCGCCAGGATGCCATCGCCGCGCAGACGGGCCTGAGCGAACTGCGGGACGACCAGGTAGAGCGGCACAGGATAGGTAGTGTGGGCGGTGAAAGGCTTACCGGTATCGTACTCGATGAGCTGCTCCGCATTGCCATGATCGGCGGTAATTATCAGACCGCCGCCGACGGCAAGAGTAGCCTCCACAACGCGCCCCACGCCCGTATCTACGGCCTCGACGGCCTTGATTGCCGCTTCAATTACGCCTGTATGCCCGACCATATCGGCGTTCGCATAATTCATGATGACCAGATCGTAGTTGCCACTGCGGATATGCTCGATAGCGGTATCGGTCACGCCCGCCGCGCTCATCTCCGGCTGCTGGTCGTAGGTGGGCACTTTGGGCGATGGCACCAGCACGCGGTCTTCGCCGGGAAAAGGCGTCTCGCGGCGTCCGTTGATAAAGTAGGTGACGTGCGCGTATTTCTCGGTTTCGGCGGTATGAAACTGGCGCAGGCCGTGCTCGGAGATGACGCGTGCCAGTGGCATCTCAACCTCGTCGGCGCGATAGGCGACCTCGGCATCAAGCCCCTCTTCGTATTCGGTCATCATCACGTAGATCAGATCATCCAGACGCGGCCCGCGATTAAACTTGCCCTCGGCCTGTGGCGGCAACTCTTTCATGACGAAGGCTTTGGTAAGCTGGCGGGCGCGGTCAGGACGAAAGTTGTAGTGAATGATGGCGTCGCCCGCTTTGACCACGGCAACCGGATGGTTGTCTTCCATCACGACTGTCGGGACAATAAATTCGTCAGTCACTTTCTTATCGTATGATTGCTGAATCGCGGCCAGGGCCGAAGCGGCGTGCTCTCCTTCGGCGCGCGTCATAGCGAAATAGGTCCTGCCGGTACGGTCCCAGCGGTTATCGCGGTCCATCGCGTAGTAGCGCCCGCTCACCGTTGCCACTTTCGCGGGATGATCGCCGCCGATCTCGCGCGCCCGCGCCTGCAAGCGCTGCATAAACTCCAGCCCACCCGTAGGTGATGTATCGCGGCCATCGGTGAAGGCATGGACGTAGACGCGCTCGATATCGTGCATGCGGGCCAGGCGCAGCAGAGCCTCCAGGTGCGACTCATGCGCATGCACGCCGCCGTTGCCCAGCAGCCCGCAGATATGCAACTGCGACTGATTACGTCTGACATGCTCGATAGCCTTGAGGAAGGCCGGATTGTGAAAAAAGGTGCCGTCCTTGATCGCCTCGCTCACGCGCGTAAAATCTTGCAGGACGCGCTTGCCCGCGCCGATGTTCTGGTGCCCGACCTCGGAGTTACCCATCTGGCCGTCCGGCAGGCCAACCGCCGCGCCGGAGGTTTTGATCGCCGTATGCGGCCACCGCCGGGCAATGTTGTCGATATTGGGCGTGCGGGCCAGTGCGATAGCGTTGCCCTCTTTGCGGGGATTGATGCCCCAGCCATCCATGATAATCAAAACAAAGGGGCGAGGTCGCCCCGAAGCTGTTGTGCTCATGCGTCTCTCTGCTACTCCACATTCTTGATGCGCAAGATTATTGCATTCCCATTGTAGCATGCCCCGTCGAGAGAAGGTAACAGGAGTACTTTTGCTTGCGCATTACATATGTCGAAATTCCAATTTGTATAAGCCCCGCCGTAATATCAGTCGCCTATTGCTCCTGGCAGATCTGGAATGAGATAGAATTCAGGAGCGGCGGGATCCAGCAGTATCACTATCGGTGAACCTGGCGGATACCTGCGCTGTACGGATTGTGGCCTCCAGGTTTCCTCACAGAAAGAATGGAGCTTGCCTGTAACGGGATGCTTCCAGGTCGCAGAGAAATAGTAGCGCGTCCACTTTTCCAGTGTTTCATAGATCACGATATATCAAGTGTAGCTGTTCCATCGCTCGCAGGTGGTGATGAGGATAGAGCAGGCAGTATAGAGGTGCAAAGGAAATCCATGAAACCGTGTTGCCTGCGGAGCGTATTACACATGTAATTGCGATTGGAGAGTAACCATTGGTCGACGTATATCTATGTGTGATGTGCAGGGATGTATGAGAACAGGGACATATGCAGGAGCGTGGCTATCAGTGTTCTTGCCTTGCGTATGTGAAGCTGTCCAGGCAAAAGAAAGGTGGCTATGAGTACCAGAGATACTTTGATGAAACGGTTGGGCATTGGCCTGCTATCATTGATGACCGCGCTGGCTCTGCTGCTCGGCGCTGCGGTGAACGTATTCGCCAGCACGGTGAATATATATGATAACGCCGGCGTACTCAATCAATCCCAGGTGCGCCAGGAGGCGTCATCGCTCCCGTACCCGGTGAGCATTTACACTGTCAACGGCTACAATGGCTCGAACGCCAATTTTGATGCCGAAGCCAGGAGTAAAGTTACCAGCAGCAATATGATCGTCATCGCGATCAACACGGCCGGGCATGTCTATATTACCGGCGGGAGCAGCGTACCGCTCACGACGAGCGACTACCAGCAGGCGTCAAACACGTTTGCCAGCGACATGCGCAGCAATGGACGCGATTTTACCGGTGCGACAGTTGGCGCGCTCAGTTCGCTGCGTGGCGCGCTCGGCTCGCGCGGTTCCGGCGGTGCTGTGCCGGCGCCTGGCGGGCTGTTTGGTCTGGGCAACGGCGCGCTGTGCTGCATTGGCCTGCTGGTGCTGGCTGGCATCCTGTTCTTCGCCTTTATGCGCCGCCGTTCGCGCCCCGGCTTCGGCGGTTTCGGGGGCTTCTTCAACAGGAACCGGGGCGTCCCGCCCTACGGCCCGAATCAACCCTATGGTCCCTACAATCAGCCGTATCCTCCCAACTATGGTCCCGGCTACAACCAGGGCATGAATCCCTGGGCCGCCGGTGGGCTGGGCGCGGCGGCGGGCGGTTTCCTGGGCTACGAGCTGGGCAAAGAGCAGGGTGAGCGCGAAGCGAGAGAGAATTACCAGGGCGACCAGGGGGGCAATTTTGGAGGAGGAGACTTTGGCGGTGGCGCCGGCGCTGATTGGGGCGGAGGCGGCGATTCCGGCGGGGGAGACTTTGGCGGTGGCGCTGGCGGAGACTGGGGTGGAGGTGGAGGAGGAGACTTTGGCGGTGGTGGCGGAGACGCCGGAGGTGGCGGCGGCAGCAATTTCTAAGTGCATAAAAACCTGGCAGCAGTCGCGCGACTGCTGCCAGGTTTTTATTTATTGTCCCTGCGGAGGCATGTCGATGCGGCGGCGGCCGCGGCGGCGTGCCATTTCCGCAACATGCAGGCGATTCAGTGCCCGCTCAAGCGCACCCTGGAGTTCGGCGCGCTCTCCCTCGGATTGCGCCTGTGCCAGTCGCTCCTCGGCGCGGCGACGCGCGGCCTCTGCGCGAGCCTGGTCGATCTCCTCCGCGTGCTCGGCAGTATCGGCCAGCACTGTGACGTTGTTGTCGGAGACCTCAAGGAAGCCGCCCGATACGAACAGCGTCTCCTCCTCGTCGCGCAGTTCGATGCGCAGCGCGCCGGGTTTCAGGAAGGCCAGCAGCGCGGCATGGTGTGGCAGGATGCCGAGGCGCCCCTCGGACCCCGGCGCGCTCACCATGCTGGCCTCGCCGTTGTACAACTCGCGCTCGGCGGTCACTACCTCGACATGCAAAGTGTTGCCTGTCGCCATCGCTTAACCCTTCTTCTGATCGGCTTCGTATGCCTGCACGACCTCATCGATGCCACCCTTCATATAGAAGTACTGCTCAGGGATGTGGTCATGCTTGCCTTCGAGGATCTCTTTGAAGCCGCGCACCGTCTCCTTCACCGGCACGTATTTGCCTTCGAGTCCGGTGAAGACCTGCGCCACCGTGAACGGCTGCGAGCAGAAGCGCTCCAGTTTGCGCGCGCGCGCCACGGTAAGCTTGTCCTCGTCGGACAGTTCGTCAACACCCAGGATGGCGATGATATCTTGCAGGTCCTTGTAGCGCTGGAGCACCTTCTGCACGCCGCGCGCCGTGTCGTAGTGCTCCTGGCCCACAACCTGCGGATCAAGGATGCGGCTGGTGGAGGCCAGCGGATCGAGAGCTGGATAGATGCCGCGCTCGAAGATTGCGCGCTCCAGCACAATCGTCGAGTCGAGGTGGGCAAAGGTCGTCGCCGGGGCGGGATCGGTGTAGTCGTCGGCGGGCACGTAGACGGCCTGCATCGAGGTGATCGAACCCTTCCTGGTCGAAGTGATGCGCTCCTGCAATTCACCCATCTCTTCCGCCAGGTTTGGCTGGTAGCCCACGGCGGAAGGCATGCGGCCCAGCAGCGCCGAGACCTCCGCGCCTGCCTGTGTGAAGCGGAAGATGTTATCAATGAAGAGCAGTACATCCTTGCCTTCTTCGTCGCGGAAGTACTCCGCGATGGTCAGACCGGTGAGCGCCACGCGCAGCCGTGAGCCAGGAGGCTCGTTCATCTGGCCGAAGACCATCGCCAGGCGGTCAATCACGTTTGCTTCCTGCATTTCATGGTACAGATCGTTGCCCTCGCGCGTGCGCTCTCCGACGCCGGCGAAGACGCTGTAGCCGCCATGCCCTTTAGCGATATTATTGATAAGCTCCTGGATGATAACGGTCTTGCCCACGCCGGCGCCGCCGAAAGCGCCGACCTTACCGCCTCTCATGAAGGGGCAGATCAGGTCGATGACCTTGATGCCGGTCTCGAAAACCTCGATGGTGGTGGCCTGATCTTCCAGGTCGGGCGCCTGGCGGTGAATAGGGTAGCGCGGGGCGTCCGTCACTGGCTCTTTGAGATCGACGGGCTGGCCGAGCACGTTGAAGATACGCCCGAGCGTCTTGGGGCCGACGGGGACCGCAATCGGTTCGCCGGTGTCGTAGGCATCCACGCCGCGCTGCAAGCCATCGGTTGGCCCCATTGCCACGCAGCGTACCCAGTCGTTGCCCAGGTGTTGCTCAACTTCAAGCGAGAGATCGTGGTCCGCTCCAGAGGGGCGTACCAGCACCTCATTATAAATTTCGGGAAGCTGGTCCGGGGGAAACTCAACGTCTACGACGGCCCCCAGCACCTGCACGACTTTCCCTTTTGTGCGCGTCTTTGCTTCTGTTGCCATATTTCTCTATTTCTCCTTCAAGGAGGGGAATTCAGGTGAGAGGGCGGAGGCCAGCCCCGCCTCTACCATATCCGTCATACCTGTGATGCGTGTATGTAGGGGCGACCCTTGCGGTCGCCCTGGCGAGAGGCAACCGCCGCCCAGGCGGGAGCAAGCCCCCTCAGGGGGCGGCCGCCTCCTGCATCCCCGAAAATTCAAGCGCGCTAGGTGGCCTGAGAGCCGGCCACCACCTCAAGGATCTGCGTGGTGATGGAAGCCTGGCGCGCCTTGTTATATGTCAAAGTGAGGTCCTGAATAAGTTCGTTCGCGTTATCGGTTGCGTTCTTCATCGCTACCATCTGCGCCGAGTAGAAGCTGGCGATGGTTTCGAGAAGCGCCTGGTATACCTGCACATCCACGTAGCGTGGCAGCAGGGCCTGGAAGATCTGAGCGGGATCCGGCTCATAGATGTAGTCCATCTTCTCCGGCTGGCCTTCCCCCTCAGGTGGCTGCACGGGCAGAAGCTGCACCACTACCGGCTGCTGCGTCATCGTGTTAATAAATTTGGGGTACACCAGGTAGACTACATCGACCTCCTCCTTCACGAAGGCGTCCACGGCGACCTGCGCGATAGCGCTGGCATCGGTGATTGATGGCCTGTCGCCATAGTTCGTGAATTCGGCGATCAGATGCTGGCGCGTGCGCACGATGAAATCGCGGCCCTTGCGACCAACAGCGATATAATCTACTCCTGGTCGCTCGCCGTTCTCTGCTGCCTTGCGCTGTTGTTCCAGCGCGCTGCTTGCGGCCCGGCGATTGATATTACTGGGCAGCGCGCCGCAGAGTCCGCGATCTGGCGAGAGCAGTACATACCCGATATTACGCACAGGACGCTGGGCCAGCAGCACCGCCTCGCTGCCGATATCCTCTTCCGAGGCTCGGGCGAGGCGTGAGACGAGTCCGCGCAATTGCTCGGCGTAGGGGCGAGCCTCCTGCACTCGTTCTTGCGCCCGGCGCATCTTGCTGCTTGCCACCATCTGCATAGCTTTGGTGATCTGCGCCATATTTTTGACCGAGCGGATACGCCGCCGGATTTCGCGGGTTGATGGCATAAGCCTGCCTCCTGCTGCCTTTAAGCTGTCTGAGCGGCAGTCCGGGCTGCCTCTTCAGGACTTGCGCTGCTCTGTGGCTGTGCCTCAGCGTGTGGCTCGGCCGTCTTCTTGAACTCTTCGATGGCGTTGCGCAGGTTCTGGAGCAGTTCGGGACTCATCTTGTTTCTGGCTCTGACCGACTTCTCGACAATCTCCTCACCGATCTCTGGATGGTTAGCGTCCATATAGCGATAGAGCGCCGATTCCCACTCACCCACCAGTTCAAGCGGAACATCATCGAGGTAGCCATTGGTGGCTGCATAGATAATCATTACCTGCTTCTCAACCGGCACGGGCTGGTATTGCGGCTGCTTGAGAATTTCGGTCACGCGGCGGCCACGATCAATACGCGCACGCGTCGCCGGGTCCAGATCGGACGAGAACTGCGCGAAAGCCGCGAGTTCGCGGAACTGCGAGAGATCGAGGCGCAGCGACCCGGCGACCTGTTTCATGGCCGCGGTCTGCGCGCTGCTGCCTACGCGGGAGACCGAGATGCCGACGTTCATGGCCGGACGCTGACCGGCGTTGAACAGGTCGGTCTCAAGGAAGATCTGCCCATCGGTGATCGAGATAACGTTCGTGGGAATATAGGCCGAGATGTCGTTCGCCTTCGTCTCGATGATCGGCAGGGCCGTCAGCGAACCGCCGCCGTAATCGTCGCTCATACGCGCGGCGCGCTCCAGCAGGCGCGAATGCAGGTAGAATACATCGCCGGGATAGGCTTCGCGCCCGGGAGGGCGGCGAATAATCAGCGAGATATTGCGATAGGCTTCGGCGTGCTTGGTCAGGTCGTCGTAGATGATAAGCGCGTCGCGGCCTGACTCCATAATCTCTTCGCCCATCGCACAGCCGGCGTATGGCGCGAGATACTTCAGCGGAGCCGGGTCGGAGGCGCCGGCGACGACGATGGTAGTATATTCCATTGCGCCGTACTGCTCCAGAATGGCCTGCGTGCGAGCCACCGAAGAGTTTTTCTGGCCGATAGCCACGTAGATGCAGAAGAGGTCCTTCCCCTTCTGGTTGATGATGGTATCGATAGCAATGGCCGTCTTGCCAGTCTGGCGGTCGCCGATGATGAGTTCGCGCTGGCCGCGTCCGATGGGGATCATGCTGTCGATAGCCTTGAGGCCCGTCTGCACCGGCGTATTCACCGACTGGCGCAAGATCACGCCGGGGGCCACGCGCTCGACGGGGCGAAACTTATCGGTATTGATCGGCCCACGGTCATCCAGCGGTTGGCCCAGTGGATTGACGACGCGGCCCAGCAGGGCATCGCCTACCGGCACCTCGATGATACGTCCGGTGGTGCGCACTTCATCATCTTCACGAATATGGGAATACTCGCCCAGGATCGGGCAACTGACCGTCTCTTCTTCGAGGTTAAAGGCCAGGCCGTACAGATCCGTGCGAGGAAAGTGTACCAGTTCGAGATACTTCACATCTTGCAGGCCATAGACGCGGGCGATGCCGTCCTGCACCGCGATCACGGTGCCGACGCTGGCCGTTGAGGTGGTATCCGCGCCGAAGCCTGCGATGTTCTGCTCGATGATGGCGCTGATTTCATCAGCCCAAGATGCCATCGTTATTCCTCCTAGTGATTCCTGGTGCTTCGTTATTTACTATTTGTTACTTGCCAGATGGGGTTTCCGTGCAAAGAGAAGGAAAAATCGGGGATACCCCGCTTCCCGCCAGGGGCGCCTGCCCCCTGGACCCCATCTAGGCGCGATCCTTTACACTGGCACTCGGGACGGTGGAGGGCGGCGGTGTGGCCGCTTTTCCGGCGCCGTCTGCCTGCGCGGTTTCCTCAGCGAAAAAATCAATATTCGCGCTGGCGACGCCTGACAGCAATCGCTGCTGGAGGGCTGTCAGACGATAGCGTACACTGCCATCGATGACCTGATCTCCCACGCGAGCTACCACCCCACCCAGGATAGCGGGATCTACCCGAGTCTGCATGATGATATTTTTGCCTGTTCTCTGTTCGAGCGCCTGCTTTACCCGTGCGCTCTGTCGCTGATCCAGGGGCATCGCCGTCGTCACTTCGGCGACGGCCTGGTTCCTATAGTCCAGTACAAGCATTTCTAACTCTCTGGCGATATTGGGCATCAGGTCAACCAGTTCGCGCTGGACGACCAGCAGGGCCAGATTGAGCGACGTGCGCAGGACTCTGGATTCTAGCGCCTGGCGCAGGGCCTGCTCTTTGCGCTTCGCCGGGATTTTCGGCTCGCGTAGTAGATAGGCGAGTTTGCGGTGTGCGAATAGTTGCGCTATCTCTTTCACGTCTTCGAGGGTGCGATCAAGCGTATTTTGCTTGAGCGCAAGATCGAAGATCGCCCCGGCGTAGCGACGCGCTATTGCTCCCTTTAGCATCAGTTGTTCCTCGCCCCGTCACTCGTGGTGACAAACTCTTCCACCAGACGGCGGTTATCCTTGCTGTCAACCGATCTGCCAATGACTCTGCTTGCGGCATCGATAGAGAGGTTTACAACCAGGCGGCTCAGTTCGGCGCGTGCGCGGTTGGCCTCTTGCTGGATGCGGGCAATCTGCTGCTGGCTGATGCGTTCTGCCTGCGCCTGGGCCTCTTCCCGTATGCGATTCGCTTCTTGCTGGGCGGCCTTCGACGCACGCTCTACCGTCTCCTGAGCCTGGCGGCGCGCATCGGCGAGAATTTGCTCGGCGCGCTGATTGGCCTCTTCAAGATCACGTTTGGCGCGTTCCGCGTTCTCGATGCCCTCGCGGATCACTCGCTCTCGCCTGTCGAGAGTTCGCGTGATGGCGGGCAGTCCCCATCTCCATAGCAGGACAAAGACGATGCCGAAGCTGACAAGCTGAGAAATGAAGGCCACGGCGTTGATGCCGAGTCCGCTGCCTATGCTTCCGCTTCCTCCCTGCGCCGCGCTGGCGATAATTAGTGTATGCACTGCTTCGTGCATTGGTGGTCCCTCCTTTCAAGACGCCCATCAATGAAGATGGAGGCAAGCTCCATCTCCACATGTAGAGGCAGGGCTGGCCCCTGCCCTCATCGACGCCATCTCCACATGTAGAGGCAGGGCTGGCCCCTGCCTGCTGGTCCCTGCCTTCACTGGCGCCATGACCTCTGATGGTAGTGGGAGACGCAGCAAAATCGTCTCTCCTCCCTGACCGGCTTACTTCACTTACACTGGCAAAGGATGAGGATGAAGAGCGGCGTCTCTACGCACTACGAATGAGAGGAGCAGTGTTATTACTTCAAGAACTGGATCAGGAAGGCGACCAGCAGCGCATAGATAGCAATGGCTTCGGCGAACGCCAGACCAAGAATGAGGTTTGTCTGGATCACAGGGGCAGCCTCGGGGTTGCGCCCGATGGCGCTGAATGCCTGGCCGGCTGCGATGCCGATACCGATGCCGGGTCCGATAGCTCCCAAACCAATGGCGAGTGCTACTGCGAGCGGATGTAGGTCCATAATGATAATCCTCCTTTAAGGACAAAAATCTTGTTTTCTCAAGTGATATATGCAATCGCAGGGCGCATACCTGCGAGTAGCATTGATTTGTTTGTTTCAATCCCTGGCCGTTTCTGGTAAACGGCTGCCGCGCCTGTACGGTTGTGAACAGGCGCGTTCAGAATCTAAGGCGTCGTGATAGCCTCTTTCTGTTCAATCGAGCGCACCTCTTCAGTATGCTCGCGCGTCTCTTCTGCCTCATGGGGTTCATCGTGGCCCGTGACTGCCAGTTGCAGATAGATCAGCGCCAGCAGTCCGAAAACGAACGCCTGTACAGCGCAGACGAACAGTTCAAAGGGAATAAAGATGATATCCGCGACGAACGGAATGATGAAGGCGAAGACCGCCAGCACAATCGTACCCGCGAAGATATTCCCAAAGAGACGGAAGGCCAGCGAGATGATGCGCGCTATTTCGCTGATGATCTCCAGCAATCCCTGGAAGACTTCGACGACGCCGATGAAGCCGCCCTTTGTAAACAGCGACTTGAACTTGAAGTACTTGCTGAGATGCGCACCTGTCCCCAGCGTGACGAAGCCGAAGACCTGGGCCGTGATTACGGCGATCAGCGCCATCGCAATGTTCAGGTTCAGATCAGTCGTGGCGGGCCGGATCCAGGGGATGATCTGGTTCGAGATATCGCCAAAGAGCAGAAAGCCGAGCACCGGCCGGCTGCTCGTATGCATCGCCTGGATGCCAGCGGTGTTGATGGCCCCCACTGTGTCTACGCCTGGAAACACGTCGAGTACGTTGGAAACGAGAATGAACAGGAAGAAGGTTGTTACCAGCGGGAAGAACTTCCTCCCCATCTCCCGTCCCGATACGCCCTCTACCAGCCCACGCAGCAGTTCTATTACCCACTCCATGAAGTTCTGAAAGCCTCTGGGAATAAGGTCACTGCGACGAGTAGCGAAGTAGAAGACGAGCACCAGTACAACAATCGATAACCAGGTGCAGAGCAGAGTATTGGTGACTGGAAAATTAATGCCCGGGATCGTAAAGATCACGTCAGGCGCAAGTGTTACTTCAGGAAGTCTCCAGAGCACGCGACTCCTCCCTATGCATCAGGCCCTGCTTGCTGGAATCTATCAGTTATGAGGTATATATTTATTGCAATCTCAGATAAGAAGCTGATCCGTGCACCATCTATAACGAAAAGTTTATAGCAGGCGCTCGCGTGTCAATAAACGGTAGGCTCCGTATACCCCAGACATCAGGCCAAGCAGCAGCCCAAGTAATAACAACCACGGTCCGGTATGTAACTTGCCATCCAGAAAGCTTCCCAGTATGGCAAGCAGAGCGATGGGGATGGCAATAGTGAATCCTAATTCTCCCACTAATGCCAGTGATCCCCAAACAGAGGGCGGAGGCTTCTGCTTCATCTTAGATCCCGTCTGTTTTCTCCTCTTAATTATACCGTTAGGATTATAGCATACGGGACGAAAATTTTGCAACAGTTGATACATTTACCCCGGCTTTCAGATGCCATTTCTGGCAGCGCTGCCTCGCGAGTGCTAATAAGGAAGCCTGATCCTTATCCTGGCTCGCAGGACATCCATGCGGCTCCGCCGCACAGGGGATATAATTTGTGGTGGGGAAAAATGCGCGAAGCGCATTTTTCCCCACCACAAATTATAAAAAACGCGTGCCGTAGACGCGCGAAAGCGGTGGTGGAAGGCCGGCGCGTTCTTAAAGATAGCCGTGTTTCTGGTACCACGCCGCCGTCAGGCGCATGCCCTCATCCAGGCCGGTCCTGGGGGCAAAGCCCAGTTCTTTACGTGCTCGCTCAGTGTTGTAGACGCGGCTCTCGGTAAGGAATCTGACGCGGCTGCGTGTGAGCGGCGCGCGTTCGCCCTGGAAGCCGGGCAGGGCGGCGAAGATATCCGAGGCGAGATTGGCAAGCCAGAGCGGGTAGCTGCGCGCCGGCAGCTCTTTGCCCTGTGCATGGGCTATCGCCGTGGCGAGTTCGCGGATGCTGACCGGCCGTTCACCTGCGATATTGTAGCTGCGTCCGATGGCCTCGGGCTTCTCGGCGCAGAGCAGGAATGCGGCGGTCATGTCGTCGATATAGATGGGATGCAGGAGCGCCGTTCCGCCAGCAATGACGCGGAACAGTCCCTTTTTGATTGCGGTGAAGAAGCCGAGCAGGTGCAGATCGCCGGGTCCGTAGACCAGGCCCGGCCGCGCGACGCTCACCGGCAGTCCGCGTTCGCGATGTGCTTCAAGCGCCAGCAGCTCGCCTTCCAGCTTCGTCGCCTCATAGGGGTTGGTGGGAGCGAAGGGCGCATCCTCCGCAGCCGGCGTGTTGCCCGTAACGCCATGCACGCCCGTCGTGCTGCAATGCACGATGCGGCGCAACTGCGGCTGATCCTGGCAGGCGGCGAGCAGGATGCGCGTCCCCTCGACGTGCGTCTGGCGATAGAGCGCAGGCGGGACGCTGGGATGATAGAGCCGCCCCACCAGGTGGTAGATGATCTCTGCACCCTCCACCGCCTGCCGGACCTGGCGCTCATCGGTGATCTCGCCGCGTATAATCGTGACCGCATCGCCGAATTGCGCGCGCGCCTTGCGCTCATCGCGTGCCAGGATGCGGACCGGCTCCTGTCGTTTTAGCAGTTCCGTGACCAGCGCCGAGCCGAGAAAGCCAGTAGCGCCCGTTACCAGTATCGTCATTGGCGCGCCCCCGAATAGCCCTTGACGCTGATAGCGTTCTCCGGGCAGGCTTCGTAGCAGAGCAGGCAGCGCTGGCAGGTTTTGGGATTGACCTTGAGCGTTTTCAGGTCGATCACGTTGGGCAGCGGGCAGGTATCCACGCAGACGCCGCAGCGTGTGCACTTCTCCTCGTTGATCTGCGGGCGTGTGCCCACCAGGCCGGTGCTGTAGAGCGTAGTGCAGAGATGCTTGCCGCGCTCGGCGATCCAGGTGTAGGGATAATCCAGCGGGTACATCATCCAGAAGATGAAGCGGTAGAGCGCCTTCTGCTCGGGGAGGCGGAACTTTTTGATGACGCCCACCTCTTCGCCAACGATCTGCCAGGATGGTTTGCCCATCTGCTCCAGCGCCAGCTTGAGGTGTGGCACCATGCGCGGCTTGACACCGACAAGCTGGCAGGCGACGAGATCGGTAGCGAGGCTATCGCGCCCGGCGATCATCACCTGAAGGTCGGCCTTGTCTCCGTAGAGCGGGCCTTCGCCGTCCTGGCCGACGCTGCCATCGATGATATTCAGGTCGGGCTTAATACCGAAATTCATATCGACGATGCACTGGCCGATGCCCAGCGTGTGCATGCTGCGGCGATCCGGGCGGGGTAGAATACCCATCGGGTTCTTCATGCTCAGCGTCATTGTAGAGACAACGTGCGTCTTGAGTACTGGCAGATTAATCAGCCGTGCCTCCTGCAAAATGCGCGGCACGCGGAAGCGGCGCAATTTCCTCGCGCCCGCTGGCCGCAGTTCCATCCAATCGGCCTCGCCGCCCTCAGGATCGATGCGCAGGATGCGGATACCGTTCTCCGCGCAGAACTGCTCTATGCCGAGAATGGTATAGGTTGCCTCGCGGTCAAACTCGGTGCCGGGCGTCTCACAGAGTACCGGCTCCGCACCGCATGCGCGTACCTCTTCGGCCACGGCCTTCATCAGCGCGAAGCTGGTAGTAGAACCGGTGGCGGCGCTGCGCCCGGCAACGAGGTTAGGCTTGAGGATAGCGATTTTTGCACCATTGATGACGGACGCCATACCCCCCACTTGCTCGATGACGCGATGTGCGGCCTCTTCGATGCCATCAAATGTGCGCGTAATAGCAATTGTATCGGTCTTTGTTTGTGTCGCTAGCATATATTTTTTATTCCTTATATTCTATCAAGTTTAACAATTTGAGACGGGCATCCCATATTCGTAGTCGCGCGATTTATCGCGCCTGCGCCAACCTGTAGAGCGCCCTCAAGCGCGATAAATCGTGCGGCTACGAACATAAAGCATCTCCTGGTTTTTCAGAATCCCTTCCTAATGCTATCCCATAAGCGAGCGCCTATCTATGATTGTAGTACCTTCGGGCAAAGCTGCACCAGCCAGCGCCGCCGGTGGCTGCTGCGAATGTATGACCTTGTAGATGAAGATGCTGGTCTGATAGTTGTGATCGGGCGCCGTGAACTGCGCGACCTTCACAGAATGGTCGAACGCCTGCTTGAGCAGCCCATAATTGCCGGTGATGCCGGTCTGAATATCCGCCAGCATTGCCGGATCAACCACGATATAGTCGATGTTGTTCCAGTTGCGATGCAGTATAGCATCGCGTATGGTTGGATCGCTGACGACATTATAGTAGACGTTTGCGTAGGGATATGGCGCTCCATCGCCGACGCCTTCACCTCCCGTCGCACGCAGGTCGGTGAGGAGATAGGAGTTAATAACGATGAAATCGCTGCGTGGCACATGCTGGCGAATCCATAGCAAAGCGTCGTTCTGGGCGGAGGTGGGGTGCTGCGTGTAGACATAGCTCCAGCTCGCTGAACTCACGTCGTGCGAGAGTATCAATGCCAGCGCGGCCAGCGCCAGGACGACGCGTACCGGCTCAAAGCGTACTACCCTGATGATCCCGCTCAGGATGGTATCGATGGCGAGAACCACGTTGACGACGCTGAGCGGAATAAGCGGAATGATATAGAACGCATACACCACACCGCCGCGCAGCAGCAGCAGCCAGTAGCAGATCGCCAGCAGCGCAAAAAGGAACTGCTGGCGCTTCCACCAGCCCACAATCACGTTAAAGATGATAGATCCGCCGCTTACCAGAACGAGCAGCGCATCAGATTGTAGCCATTGGGAGATGCTTTCTTCTATGCTGCCCTGGCTTTGACCGCGACTGACCTGCCCGGCGTAGGTACTCAGCAGGCTCAGGTGCGGGTGCTGATCCCAGGGAAACCAGCCGCCCGGCGTATACGGAAACAATTCGCCTTTCAGGATTGCCATCAGCACAAAGCTGGAGCCGAGCGCTGCGAAGGTATAAATGAAGGCGACCAGGGCAAACTTGCGCTGGAAGCGCGTGGTGTTCAGCCAGACGCCGTAGATCATACCCGGTATGAACATCACGAAGGTCTCTTTTGAGAGGATAGCGATGCCAAAGGCCATGCCCGCGAGCGTGATGTAGAGCAGGCGACTCTCGCTGATAACCAGCAGGTAGAGCGAAAGCATGAACCAGAAGGCGCCGATATTGTCCAGCAGCACATCGCGCAGGAAAGTGGTGCTCATCGGCGAAAAGGCGAAGATGAGCAGGCCCACCATAGCTATAACGCGGCTTCCGGTCATACGGCGCACAATCAGATAGATCAACAGCGCCATACCTGTCGTGTAGAGCAGCATCAGTACGCGGCCGGTATTGATGGCGTTGCCGAATGAGAAGATGCCGCCTACGAAGTTGAGCAGGAAGGCAATCTGTATCCATCCGGCGGGCGGATGGCCGTAGCCGTAGGCATAGGGCCACAACTGCCCATGCTGGATCGCCCAGGCCGCCGCCATGTAGGTGCCTTCGTCCTGTTCGTACAGGGGGAAGTTGAACATGTTGATGGCGTGCGTCGTGAGCGAGATGAGCAGGCCGATAACGACGACGCTGATCTCCAGCCAGGCCGGAATAGGGACACCCTTGCGGGTAGTTGGAGCTTCGAGATCCACCTGTGGCATCAGGCGTGTCTGGCTGTATGCGATCTGCTCTTTCCGCTGAGGTCTGGCCTTCAATGGGGCTGTGTATCCCGTTGGCTTGCGCGCTGAGCCGGAGCGGCCCCGATTAGAACGCGCGACTGTGCTCACAAAGAAGTGCTGGCCGCGATACAGAATGACGCTGCCGTCCTTTGTCTCCGGCTCTGGTGCCCGCCGGCCCGGTTCTAATCCTGGCCGGGCCGGGCCGCCCTGATTTTGCATGGGAGCACCGGGAGCGGGACCTGCTTTGCCGGCCGGCCCCTGTCTCCCTGGCTCGGGCGTCGGCCTGTACGAAGATGTCATGGCTCCCTTCCTTATCTTTGTAGCGCAGCCTGGCTGCGATGTTGTCCAATATGAGCGGTCTTCTCCCAGTCTGACGCGCCGCGCAACTGGCGATAAACGGCGCGCACCGACGCCCATCCCAATATCGCCTGGTAGGGGAAGAAGGCCAGAAGCATGATAATCGCTTCGCGCCAGCGCCAGGGGCGATCATGCGCTATCAAAAACTCGTGCAGTCCTGCCACATCGATGCAGAGCGCCATCAAGAAGCAGTAGAGTGGCAGGAAGGTAAGCATGGCGAGCCAGAGCGGCAGCTTTATAAAGAAGAACATGAAAAATGAGATTGGCATCATAAACATAAAGAATGCCTGTACTTCGGGTAGAATCAGTACGTAGAAGGCCAGCAGGCGCTGCGAGAGACGCGGCAGTTTTCTCCATTCGCCCTTGAAAAGGATCTGGATAAAGCCCTGATTCCAGCGCGTGCGCTGCTTGATGAACTGCATGACGGTATTTGGCGTCTCCTCGCGCGTCACGAATTCATCTTCATAAAGAATGCGTATGCGTGCATGCGAGAGACTCAGGCGGATGCCCAGATCGGCGTCTTCGGTCAGGCAGGTTTCATCCCAGCCGCCGAGCTGCTCCATCAGCTCGCGGCGGACAAAGACCGTATTGCCGCCCAGCGGCGTCATGCCGATACGCGCGAAGAAGTGCATCGACGACTTGAACCAGAAGAAGTATTCAAGCACGTTCAGGAAGCAGAACCATCTGGTGTTGTGGTTCATTAACTGCACCCCGCTCTGCACCACGTCTACATCTTCGTTGAGCATCGTCGTATTGATGACGTTGAGGATATCGGGGTGCGGCTCATCTTCGGCGTCGAAGATAGTTACGATATCGCCGCGCGCCACCTGGAGCGCGTGATTGAGGCCGCGCGGCTTGCTGGTCGGCTTGTTGGTGTAGATGAGCAGCTGTACGTGTGGATCGCGCAACTGATTGATCTTCGCCTGACTGTACGTGTGGATCGCGCAACTGATTGATCTTCGCCTGTGCCTCCGCGATGGTGCCAACGTCGTCGTCGCTACAGATCGCCAGGATCTGCATCAGTTCTCTGGGATAGTTGAGGTCGTAGACCTTCTGTATTGTCTCCTGGTATACGGCCTCCTCGTGACGCGCAGGCAGCAGAATCGTGAAGGAGAGGCAGGGATCGCGATAGATCGTCGGCGCATGGTTGAGCCATGCATGCTCCGGCGTCTCCCAGATAAAGAGCAGGGTGCGTATATTAAAGATGGCCTGAAAGGTCATCAGAGCAATGATGAAGAGATAGATCGCTTCAAGGCATTGTATGAGAATGGTCGAAGCCACTGTTTTTCCTCGCTAACATGGTATAGAGTTTCCCATCAGGTCGGTCTTATTGCCGCATACAGTATGCACCAGTTGAGCTGCCGCTGCGCTATTGCCGCCCTGCTCGCTGAAGCTATACGCGTCCGCGCCTCCGCCCCGGTGCAGCGTTACCACGACGATACTATTGCCTGCAAGGGCGATGCTCTGGCTCTGCCAGGGGCTGATCCCGGCCACCTGATTCGCGGGATCCACTTCTACGAGCTGGGAGTTCGCTGACTTGTTGATAAAGAGCAGGCTCACCGTTTGATGGCTGTCGTCCTGCGTGGCGTAGACGCTGATCGGATCGTTCTGGACCGGCAGCGGGATGAGATTGTGCTGGAGTTTTGAGAACAACTGCATGACGCGCATCATTGCCGTTTCGTGCAGGCCGTCCGGCGTAAAGAGCGGGTAGGGCCTGGATACTCCGGCGGTGGCGAAGAACGCGACGTAATCGACCTGCTGGTTCATCAGTGCGCCGAGCGTATCCGCCCACCAGAGGGAGGCGACAGCAGGCGTGGGCAGGACCGGCCCGACGTTGCTATTGATCTCTGTGATAGCAATGGGAACGTCGCGCCCGAGATCGCGCTGGATCAGATCGCGCAGCGGAGGCAGAAGGTAGTTCCACTGGCTCGCGCTGCTCAGGATAAGCGACGACGGCTCCTGAGTGTTGCCGAAGGGATAGAAGTGAAACGAGACGCCATCGAGCAGGTGATAGAACAGATCTTTGCCGAAATGCGCCTTCTCATAGGCTCCTACGCCCTGGAGGAAGCTGTCCATCCACGCGTGCTTTGTGGCATCAAAGGGGCCGGCTCCAACGCCGAAGAACTGGCTGATCTCCGGTCCGAAAACTTTGATCCGAGGATCGGCCTGGTGCATGGCTCTGGAGAACTGGATAAAGGCGTTCACATAGTCGGCAACGGTATACGGTTTCTTTGTCAGCGGATCGATCAGGCGATCAGGCTCGTTGCCAACAGTCCAGAAGAGGACGGGATGCAGGCCATTGTTGGATTTGTTCATATAGTTTACCCACTGGGCGGCGAGGTTGGCCCTGGAGGCGAGACTGTTGTTCATACCCTGTGGTTGCAGGACGCCGGCCTGGTCCGGCACGGGGCCGGAGAGGTGTGCCTGGAGCATGCCCTGGGCATTGGTCTGAGTCAGCAATTTGCTGAAGTCGTTAAGCTGACTCTGCGAGAGAATGTGCTGTTCGCCCCAGTTGCCGCCGGGGTAGCGCAGAAGATTGATACCGGCTGATCGCAGGCCGTTGCGCATCAGCGACGTGTCGGGCATAAAGCCAGAGAACGGGCTGTCCAGTGAACTTGAGTCATGAAGAGGAAACACATTCGTTCCAAATAGATAGGGGCTGATCGGGAAGCTCTGCCGCAGATCAAGTGTGGCTACCTGCTGATTGCCGATATGAACCAGTAATTGATCGTTGGCGCCGCTGGCGATTGCGCTTACACGTAGAGCCGCGAAGATAATCAGGAAAAGCAGGACAATGATTAAGAAAGTGATCAGGCGCCGCTGCCGCTTTCGCTTCGATGGCGGTTGTTGCAGGGGGATGTCCCGCCATCCGGGCGCGGGTGCGGGTGCGGGCCGTGGCTGACCTCCCTGCGGTTGCATTTGCGCAATCGAGCCATTACGACCTCCCATGTTATTGAATACCATGCTTCTTTCCTCTATGTTCATTAAAGTAAGTTGCTCTATAGATAGACACTGACGGTTATAAACGTATGCATATTTTTGCGGAATGTAAAGGGACCTTATTATTTAACGTCTCTCACGGAGTTGTTGCAACCGGCTGGGACATTTGTCTTTGCTAGCGGCAGCGCCTGAGTTCTAATTACTATTGTACGATGCTAATATAGCGAGAGTCACAAGTATTTTAAGCTATGGCGGCGTCAATGTACAGACTGTATCATGCCACCTGCTCGCGGCAGGCAGCCGCCAGCACCCATCGAGCCTCGTGCGTAACTTGCCTATTGCCACAGAGCCATGATTTCGTATAGACTTTAGGGGATAAGCGGATGCAGCACGTATGTTAAGGAGATCATTATAGTATGACCGAAGGCTTGAAGGTGATAAGCGCATTTCCATTTTCCCGAACTTCGCAGGAGGCTTTGCGAGAGGCGGCTGGAATGGATATCCTCTGCGTAACGGATACCGATACATTTCTGTCCCATCTGCGGGAGGCCGAGGTTCTGTGCTCGTACTGGGTGCCGAACAACTGGCGTGAACTGGCCCCTCATCTGAACTGGCTCCAGGCGGCGGGCGCCGGAGTTGATAGCCTGCAACCGTCGGGTATATTGGAGAGAGATAGCGGCGTCATCATAACGAGTGCAGCGGGTATTAATGCCACGACCATCGGCGAATACGTCTTTGGCAGCATGCTTATGTTTAACCGTACATGGCCGGCAATGGTGCGTCTACAGGACCGCCGCGTCTGGCCGTTGAGCGCGAACTGGTATAAGCTGGGAGGGCGCGAACTGGTAGATCAGACGCTGGGAATCGTCGGCCTGGGCCGTATCGGGCGGCGCGTCGCGCATCTGGGGAGAGCGTTTGGTATGCGTGTGCTGGGAACGCGCCGCTCGGTGAGCGAGGGTGAGCGCGATCCCGATGTAGATCAACTCTATCCGTCCTCGCGCCTGCGCGAAATGCTTGGTGAGAGCGACTACGTTGTGCTGGCTGTACCTCTGACCGCGCAGACCAGGCGACTCATAGGTGAGGCTGAACTGCGAGCCATGCGGCCACATGCTTATCTGGTCAATATCGCGCGGGGACACGTAGTTGACGAGAAGATGCTGATCCGTGCCTTGCAGGAAGGGTGGATTGGTGGAGCGGGCCTCGACGTAGCCGAGGAGGAGCCGCTGCCCCAGGACAGCCCGTTGTACTCGCTGCCCAACGTCATCCTGACTCCTCATATTTCGGGGGTGAGCGTTCACTATGAGCAGCGCCTTGCAGCGCTATTCGCTGATAATCTTCGCCGCTATCGTGCCGGTGAGCCATTGCAGAACCGCTACGATCCAGAGCGGGGGTATTAAGGGTGTCCGATGCTCAGTGTTCCTGCTCTCCCTGGCCGGATGTTCGTGCGGCTCCGCCGCACTGTGAATCTGATGTGTTGTAGGGAAACATGCGCTTCGCGCATGTTTCCCTACAACACATCAGATAAGGCGAGCGTTGCAGGCGCGAGCAAGCGCTCGGATCGGGAATCAGACACTAATTGATGTATATTGGAGAGAGGTAAGGTGAGTGTTTATGAGTAGAGAATTGGGGCCAGTAAGTGTGCTTGGCGCTGACGCCGTGGGTCAGCCCGGCCAGCGGCGCTTTCGTCTCTTCGCGCGGAGTACACGCGGTTCCGTCATCATGTGGATGGAAAAGGGACAACTCAATAACTTATCGCTGGCGCTGGATCGCTTTCTGGCTCAACTGACCGAGGGGCAGGTCTTACGCGTCGAGGCGCGTGCCGGCAGTCAACCGGCGCCGGAGGGCATGCCCGATGATTTTCCGCTGCCCGCTACCTACGATTTCCAGGTGGGAGAGATGAAGCTTGGCTACGATGAGCGTCATGACACATTTGTGCTGAGCGCGACGCCGCTGGATATCGTGCTGGGGCCGGACGAGAGGCCCCAACTGCTGATGCGTGAGGAAGATGCAGTCTCTTTCAGCTTTACACGCGATGACGCCCGGCAACTCACACGCCTGATAAGCGCGGTGGTTTCGCGGGGCCGCCCGGTCTGCCCGCTCTGTGGAGCGCCGCTTGAAGATGGGCCGCACGCGTGTTTGAAGCAGAACGGCCACCTGGAGATTATCCGTATTGAAGATGAAGATGAAGAAGACCAGGAGTGAGCGCGCAGGATAACCGGCGGGGCTGCATCAGCGGCTGCCGGTTCCCCTGCGCGCTCACCCCTGGCCCGCACGATCAGTCAACACAGAAGTACTTGTTTGCCTTCTGAAGATAGGTCTCCTCATTCGCCTCGATCATAAGCTTATGCAGTACCACCACATCCGCATCGGGCAAACACTCAACCGGCTGCAAGCACAGCCGCATGATCGCGCGACCATTTTCTATTACCTGGACGTAGCCCTTTGTTCTTGGTACACGATAGATGCGCTGTGGAGCCGTGGGGCTAGGAATCTCAAGGTAGCCCCGCCAGGTAAGCTGGTGGAATTGCTCAGGCGTGAGCGTATCGCGTAACAGATCAGTGGCTCGTCGCTCGGCGCGCGACCACCCCTTGAAGTATGGCTGGAGAATAAGCCATACCATCGGTGAGATAGCGAGGACAATAACAATCCAGCACAGGGCGGTCAGCGCCTGAGAGGCCAGGTTCATCCCCCAACGACTCGTGGAACCAGGACGATTTGTTCAGCGGTGGCGTCGAACTGGTCGATCCGCTGTGATGGTTTCCCGGTCTCGATGCGGAAGGCAGTCGCGCCCTTTGCTCGCTCTTGCGCGAAGATTCTTTCAGCTTCCCGGACAGCAGCCAGTGCTTCGGGATCCCCGACCAGAACTTTCTGCTCGTCCCAGGTGACACGGTCGTCGCCACGCCGTGACATCACCCGTAACATTCCCACAGTCGTTCCTCCTTCGTAGTCTACGCCATTCCTGATGGCAGTTCCAATGAACATCTTGTCCTGGGTAGAACTTTCGCAGCTCACCCATTCACAAAAACGAAACTACATACTACAGAAAAGGAGACATCCATGAAGGGTGCCCTTTTAGAGAACACGCTTTGCTCTGCCGGATTGTTTCGCGTAACTGCACGCGCTTATGAAGCGCCGCTATAGCGAGACAAGACGCGCTCATCTGCCTTGAGTCATTCGCCAGCTTGATTCTGTTATTATTACTATTGTACGTGACAGTTTTAGGATAGTCAATGGCTGTTTGCCGCTTTAAAGCGCGCCTGCGCATGGAACTGGCTCGCGCCTGCGGCTCTCGCCTTTGAGGTGATGTGCAGCAGGACAGGCGCGAAGCGCCTGTCCTGCTGCACATCACCTCTTCCTGACGCGGCGGAGCCACGCAGAGGCTTGATTGAAGATAAGATTTCACGCTGCGTGTGTCACGTCGCGTCCCTATTGTGTGACGACGACGGCGCCGACGGTGCCGGGACCGGTATGCGTTCCCAGCACGGCGCCCAGTTTATAGTGAGCGATTGTTCCGTGATAAACCGGTGAGAGCGCCTGCTCGAGTTCCTGTCCAACTTCCGAGCTGGCCTCGACTATCGAAAGGTCCGCCAGTGGTCCCATCGCCTCGACCAGTTGTGCCACGCGTGCATAGGCTTTGCTGCGCGTGCGCGGCTGCTCTACGGGGATGACCTCGCCGTCTTTGAGCGCGATGATGGGCTTGACGCTGAGCATGTTACCGAGCATCGCTCGCGCGGCCCCGATGCGCCCTCCACGCCGGATGTACTCCAGTGTATCCAGCACCGCCAGGATGCGTGTGCGCGCCAGGCGGTCAAGCACAAGGTTTTTGATCGTTTCCAGGTCGCGGCCCTGACGCGCCTCTTCCGCTGCCAGGAGCGCGGCCCCGCCTATGCCCGCGCTGGCGCTACGTGAATCCACGACCTCGATAGGGACTTTTTTCAGATCGCCGGGAAGCGTATCGCGCGCTGTGCAGGCCGACTGATACGTGCCGCTCAACTTTGCCGAGAGGTGGATGGAGAGAATGCCATCGGCCCCCTCGTTGATGAGACGCGTATAGGCTTCCTGAAAGGCGGCGGGCGAGGGTTGCGAGGTGCGAGGAAGGCCCTTGCTTGCGGCCAGCTTTTCGTAAAAGCCCTTGTTATCAAGCTCTATGCCTTCAAGATAGGATTCTTCGCCAAAGAAGACAGTCAGCGGTATGACGGTGATGCCAGCAGCTTCGGCCTGCTCTAAGGGGAGATCAGCGGTGCTATCGGTCACGATGCGAACAGTCATGACGCGCCTCCAAATACTATGTTTTTATTCTGCTGAGAAGATATAGGCGTAATAGGGTTGTCCTCCATTCACAACTTCGATCTCCAGATGCGAATGTGCCTGCTTGATACGCCGGGCGATCTCCTGGGCCTGCTCGGTATTGACATCCTGGCCGTAGTAGAGCGTCACGATCTCATAGTTGTCGATGTGCATCCGTTGTAAGGTGTCCTGAATAACCAGGTCCATGTTTTGCCCGGCAACCGCGAGGTCCCCGTTAATGACGCCGATATAATCGCCCTCGCGCACATGGACACCCCCTATCTGAGCGGAGCGCACCGCTGTGGTGATCTCTGCCGTCTGAATGTGCCGCGCAGCCTCGGTCATGGTCTTGCAGTTGATAGCGAAGTCGGCCTCGTAATTAAAGCCCAGCAGCGCCGCGATACCCTGGCAGAGCGTCTTTGTGGGAACAACACACACCTCTTTCTGCGTCAATCCGCTCACCTGCTCCGCACTCATGATGACGTTGCCATTGTTTGGTAAAATAATGACCTGCTGCGCCGCCACCGATTCGACGGCTGAGAGCAACTCCTCGATACTGGGATTCATGGTTTGCCCGCCGGGGACGATGGCGCTGACCTTTAGCCCCTGGAAGACCTTCTCGAAGCCTGCACCTGAGACAACGGCGACGGTTGCGATCCGGGGGGTCTCGCTCTCTGTACGGTTCTCCTCCTCCGCCGCGTGCTCGGCGGCGCTCTCCGCCGCGTAGTTCAGGCTCTGCTCCTGGAGATTTTCGATATTGATATCGAGCAGGCTGCCCAGGCTGACGCCGTAGTCGAGGATTTTGCCGGGGGTGGGCGTGTGTGTATGGACCTTCAACAGCTTCTCATCCCCGGCGACGACGGTGGAGACGCCGCCCATATCGATGATCGTTTGCCTGATGCGTTCGACATCGAGGCCAGAGCCGCGCAGCAGGAAGACGACCTCGTAGCCATATTCCTCTTCGATGGAGACGCGCCCCTTCCGCGCAGCAGGCTCCGCCGTTGACGGCGTGGCCGGCGAGGCCGCCGGTCCCGCCTCTCCGCGCATATAGCGCCATACCCCCTCCAGAATGGTACAGAAGCCCTGCCCTCCGGCGTCAACGACACCCGCCTGCTTGAGCGTGGGGAGCAGATCGGGGGTGCGCGCGACGGCCTGGCGAGCTGCGTTGACTACCTCCTGCATCAAGGCGACGAGATCATCGCCGCGCTCAGCGCTGTGCCTGGCCGCCGCGGCGCTCTCGCGCACAACGGTGAGGATCGTGCCCTCTACCGGCTTGATAACGGCGCGATAAGCGAGGCGCTCGGCCTCCTGCATGGCATCGGCGAGGTCCGGAGCGGTGAATGTCTTTTTCCCGGCGAGGCCGGCGGCCAGCCCGCGCAGCGTCTGAGAGAGAATCACTCCGGAGTTTCCGCGCGCGCCGAGCAGTGCATCGTGCGCTAACCTGGCGGCAATGTCGCTGGCGGAGGTCTCGCTGCTTTTAGCGATATTGCGAATGGCGGACTGCATGGTGGCCGACATATTCGAGCCGGTATCGCCATCGGGCACGGGGAAGACGTTGAGCGCATTGATGGCTTCCTTGTGCTCCTCCAGCCATGCCGCACCCGCCAGGATAGACTTCTTGAGGTCCTGACCATCAAAGACGCTGATGCGGCGCTGCCGCTGCCGGCCTGGGCGTACTGTTTGTTCCTGCATAGCAGCTTTGCTACCTTTGATTTTTTGCTTCACTCTTTCCCTGTGCAACCGGACCGTGCATAAGCCCCTGGACATTCACGTTGACCTGGACAACCGGGATGCCCAGCATCCTTTCTATAGAGAACTTGACGCTGCTCATAATGTTATGGGCGATCTCTGATATGCGCAATCCATATTCTAATACGACATAGACATCAATGATTAGCTGGTCGTCGATAATATGTACGCGCACTCCCTGATTGCTCTGCTCGCCTGTGAGCAGGACCGCCTCGCCGCCGCGCAGGCGCGGAGCGGCAATCCCCAGCACACCATAACATTCACTGGTAGCCTGGACCGTGATGGTATGAATGGCATTGGGAAGGACCTCGATCTTACCAGGAGGGCGCGAGCCATGCTCGAGGTGAATAGCGGATGTCTTTGGCGTATGCATACGGGTTATCTCTCTTGCCAAATCAAGCCATATCGGGTATACTCACATAACGTTTGGAATTGTCAGATCGCTCCACGGGTTTCACGGATGTAGTATACCAGAGGCCCCGCTGAGAATCAACAAAAATCACGGGAGGAGAAGAGTTATGGCCGCGGGTCGTTGTGATATATGTGAGCGCAAACCTATGTACGGCAATAATGTGCCTTTTTCGCAGCACCGTACACGCCGCCGTTGGGTGCTCAATGTGCACCGCCGTCGTGTCGAGATCAACGGCAAGCAGCAGATGGTAAATATCTGCACGCGCTGTCTGCGCACACTGAGCAAGCTGCCCAAAGCGCGCTAATCCTGGTGATCCTACGGATAAAGCGTGTTTTGCAAGACGGGGACATGTAGAGACGGGGGCACGCAAGACGGGGGCAAGCCCCGTCTCTACATTGCCGACATGTAGAGACGGGGCTTGCCCCCGTCTTGCTCTACATTGCCGACATGTAGAGACGGGGCTTGCCCCCGTCTTGCGCGGGGTGTTTTCGTCTTACGCGGGATAGATCTCCAGCAATCAAATTTTCCCCTTAACAAAGCGCGTGCGCAACTGGCCGCAGGCGGCGGCGATGTCGTCGCCGCGCTCCGCACGCACGCTATTGCTCACCCCGTGCTCGAAGAGAACTGCGCGAAATGCGCGCATCGCGTCGGGCGTGGGCGGACGATAGCTGGCCTCCGTTGCATTGACCGGAATACAGTTGACGTGGGCGAACTGCCTGAGCGGCGCAAGCAGGGCCGCGAGTTGTTGCGCGTGGGTGGGCGTATCGTTGACGCCAGCCAGCAGTACGTATTCAAACGTGACCTGCCGCCCGGTGGCCGCGATGTAATCCTGACAGGCGGCGAGCAGTTCCTTGAGCGGGTATTTGCGGTTGATGGGCATGGTCTGGCTGCGCAGGGCATCGGTTGGCGCGTGCAGCGAAATCGCCAGGTTGACCTGTAGCGGCTCCTGGCTCAGCCTGCGAATGGCGGGGACGAGTCCAACCGTCGAGACCGTCATGTGGCGCGCTCCCAGGTTGAAGCCTTCGGGGCTGTTCAGAATGCGCAGGGCTTGCAGGACGTTGTTATAGTTATGCAGCGGCTCCCCCATGCCCATGAGCACGATATTGGTGATGTGGTCAATCGGCTTGCTGCCGGGCAGGCCAGCCGCGCTCCACGGCGCCGCCCGCAGTTCGCGCGCGAAGAGAAGCACCTGGGCTACGATCTCCCCCGCGCTCAGGTGACGATCAAAGCCCATCTGTCCCGTTGCGCAGAACGTGCACCCGTAGGCGCACCCGGCCTGGCTGGAGACGCAGACAGTGGCCCGCGCGCTGGACTCCCCCAGCGGCGGATAGAGCATGAGCACCGACTCGATCAATTTCCCGTCCGCCAGTTCCAGTAGAACTTTGCGCGTGCGGTCATCCTTCGAGTGCTGCTCGCTGCGCACGATCAGGGGACCGATGCGCGCCTCTTGCGCCAGTCGTTGACGCAGGCTCTGTGGCAGATTGGTCATGGCCGAGAAATCGTCGGCCAGGTGCTGGTAGAGCCAGTTGTAGACCTGGCGGGCGCGAAACGCCGCCTCGCCCCGCTCGACCATCCACTGTTGCAGTTGCGGAAGGGTAAGCGCGAGCAGGTCGATCTTCTGATGGTTATGAATTTGTGGTGATGATCGGACCGCTGGTCGCGGTGTGACGCTCATGATTTTCATTAGCAGAGGTGCAGGAGGCGCAACCTCCCGATGGGCTGTGGGATGTCCCCACGAAATTCCCTTTCCTGAATTTAGTAGACGCTCCCATTATAACATGCCTGTGGATGTGAGGGAAAGATGGTATTGATGCGTATATCGTATAGTGGGGGAGCCGGCAGATCTAGAGGTCTAGATCTCAGCGATGGAAATTGATGAAATCTAACAAGCTATATGTTATAATACGCATAGAAATTATCATTCCTGCCTGACGTAGTATTTCATTGCACAGAAGGGAGAAGTTTACATGCGGCCTGGCAAGAAATTTACCCGGGGCTTTTTGTCGTCGTTTTTCGGCTTGCTGGCGCTGCTGCTCGCCGCCTGCGGGGGTGGCGCGACCACCCCGCAAACGCCGAACTCGTCTAAAGCGCCGGATAGCCAGCAGATCTATGTTTCGCCGATTGAGGGATCAGCGGACATCACGACCTTTGATCCGGCTCTGGCATCGGATATTCCCTCTATCGCAGCCGTCGATATGGTCTTTACCGGCCTGGTGACGCTCGATGATAAGCTACAGATCCATAATCAGCTCGCGCAATCCTATCAGGTGAGTTCCGATGGGCTGACCTGGACCTTCAAGCTCAAGCCGAATCTCAAGTTCAGCGATGGCACGCCGCTCACCTCGAAGGATGTCGCCTATAGCATTGATCGCGCGCTGCAACCGGCCACCAGGTCCGGCTCCGCCCCGTTTTATCTGGGCCTGATCAAAGACTCGGATAAGCTCAACAGCGGTCAGATCAAGACCATTATCGGCGATAGCATTCTGACGCCCGACGATACTACCGTCGTAATCGTGACCAACAAGAAAGCGGCCTACTTCCTGGATACGCTGACCTATCCTTCCTCATATGTCGTGGAGAAAAGCCTGATCGACAAATACGGCGCTGATTTTACCCATCATCTGACCGAGGGCGGCGGTGATGGTCCCTGGAAGGTCTCACGTTATACGCCCAGTCAGGAAATCGAGTTCGTGCCCAATCCGAACTACTACGGCCCCAGGCCGCAGTTGCGCAAGGTCGTTGAGCCTTTCTATGCCGATTCCGATACTACCTACAAAGACTACCAGGTCAACCGCGTCGATACATCGGACTTTCCTTCCGACGTGCTTCAGCAGGTGAAGAGTCTCCCCGACCACCAGTTCCACCAGTTTCCGCTGCTGGCGATTGACTTCCTGGGGCTGAACTACCTGACGAAGCCGTTCGACAACATCAAGATCCGCCAGGCGTTCGCGCTGGCAATCAACAAAGATCTGATTGCCAACAATATCTTCAAGGGCACGTTGATGCCGACGAACCATATTGTGCCGCAGGGCATGCCTGGCTACAATCCCAATCTCACCGGCCCCGGCGGCGTCAAGGGGACGAGCGGCGACCCTCAACTGGCGAAGCAGCTCTTCCAGCAAGGGCTGAAAGAGGAGGGCCTTACGCTGGCTACCTTCCCGCAGGTCTCGCTCCTGGCGACCAATGTTGGTGGAACTGATTCCGAGCATGAGCATGCAGCTCTTCAGCAGATGTGGCAGAACGTGCTCGGCGTAACCGTCAAGATCCAGATCGAAGACCGCTCCAAGTTCTTCGCCGATGTTGACGGGGCGGCGCATAATCCCAAAGGGCCTCAGATGTGGGCCAGCGACTGGTATGCCGACTATCCCGATCCGCAGGACTGGATTACGCTGCTCTTCAGTCAGAATGCGACGAAGAACAGCAGCAACTACGGCCAGAACAACGGGCCGTACAATGCCGAGCAGCAGGCCAACCAGCGCTTGATGCAGCAGGCCGATGTCAACCTCGACTTCAACTCGCGCATGCAGCAGTACAATCAGATCGAGCAGAACATCGTGAATGATGTTGGCTGGATCCCGATGTTCCAGGTAGAGAGCACCTACCTGCTGAAACCCTGCGTTTCCGGTGTGGTAGATAATGCCCAGGCTCTGACGCCGCCCGATGATTGGGGATCGATCTACAAGACGACGGCCAGACCCTGCGCTGATACGAGCCGTTTTCAGTAATTCCCGTTGTTTCTGTTCAAAAAATGACGCAAAAAGGCTTGAGCCGGCGCTGCCGGCTCAAGCCTTTTCATCCTATAGGCGCAGGAGACCCCTGCCTTCAGGCGTGGGGTTCACCTGACCTATTCTTCACCAGTCGAATTTGTCGATCAGGAATGAGCGACTGTAGTGCAGAAGGATGGGGCTGCCATGCGGGCAGGCTGCCGGAGCCGCAGTGTTAGCCAGCGCTTTGAGCAGAGCCAGCTGCTCGCCCGGTCCCAGTTCGCGCCCGCGTCGCAGCGCGGAGCGACATGCCAGGGCAATGAGCAGGTGATCCTCCCAATCGGCGCTATCCTCCGCAGCCATCGTCACCAGTTCGTGCAGGTGAGAGGCCAGTTGTTCGGCGCCTTCGCCGCTCGGCACCGAGCGCACCAGGAAGCTGCGCCCGCCGAAGCGCTCGCATTCCAGGCCCAGCCCGCGCAGCATCGGCAGGCGCTGCTCAAGCAGTTCCGCCTGGTGCCGCTTCATTTCAACGATCACCGGCTCCAGCAGCATATGAGCGTTCAGTGCCTCTTCCTGGCCTTCATGCGAGCATCCCGCGTAGGTATGGCGCAGGTGCTCGTAGATGATGCGCTCGTGCGCGCGATGCTGGTCGATCAGGTAGAGGCTGCCATCGGGCGCTTCCGCAAGGATCACGGCCTGTTGCAGTTGCGCCAGCGGGCGCAGGCTGGAGATTGCCTCCGGCGTTCCCGTGGGCGCTGATCCGGCGTGGTAGCCCTCCGCGGACTCCGCGACGCGCAGCCCGTGCCGGTGCGGGCCGGGCAGGCGGCGCTGATTCGCCAGCGCCGGGCCGGGGAAACGCATCGTTTCGGGATGTGCCGGGCTGCGCTCAAGGATGGAGCGTATGGCCTGCGTCAGGGCTGCTCCTACGGTCTCCTCACAGGCCAGGCGAACCTCCAGCTTGGCGGGATGTACATTGGCGTCGATCTCCTCCGGCGGGATCATGAGGTGCAGCGCCAGCAGGGGATGTTTCCCTCTCGGCAGCAGGCTGCGATAGCCCTGTTCAAGCGCCTCCTGTAAGGCGCGGATCCGCACCGGGCGCCCGTTGACAAAGAGCATCACATACTGGCGTGTGGGCTGTGCCAGCACACGGTTGCCGATGTAGCCCTGGATACGATAATGTGCGCCATCGCTCGCCTCTACAGGATAGAGCAGTTCGTTGAGCGGCAGGCGATAGAGTTCAGAGAGCGTGGTGGCGAGGTCGCCGCTGCCGCTCGTTTGCAGCACCGTGCGATCATCGATCACCAGGCTGAAACGCAGTGCCGGGTAGCCGGCGGCATAGCGCTGCAATAGTTGCATGACATGGTTATTCTCGGTACGTGAGCCGCGCATGAAATTGAGGCGCGCGGGCACGTTGTAGAACAGGTCGCGCACCGTGACCGTCGTACCGGGCAACCGCGCGCGCCGTCCACGCTGGATAATTTCGCCCCCGCTCAGCGTGATCCAGTCGGCGGGCTGCTCCTCGCCCGCCAGAGCGGTCTCTATGGGCCGGCTGAGAATAGTAATCTCCGAGACGGCGGCGATGCTGGCAAGCGCTTCGCCGCGAAAGCCCAGCGTATGCAGGCGGCTCAGATCCTCGACGCTGCTGATCTTGCTTGTCGTATGGCGCTCGCAAACGCGCTCAAGTTCGTCGGCGGGGATGCCATAGCCATCATCGCTGACGCGGATCAGGTGCAGCCCGCCGCCGCGCATCTCCAGGCGAATATCATGCGCGCCGGCATCGAGCGCGTTCTCGACCAGCTCTTTGACAACCGAGACGGGTCGCTCGATGACCTCGCCCGCCGCGATGCGCTCCGCAACGCCGGGGGGCAGGGTGAGCAGCGGACTGCGCGATGTTGATATGCTATGCAGTGTGGATTGATCGTATAGCTGGCTCATGAGCGATGCCTGTTTCTCTTCCTCTGCAACAGGAACAACAAATTGAGGGCGTCGAGCGGTGTGATCGCGCACAGGTCAATGCTGTCCAGATCGGGCGCGTCCTGCGTCTGTATGAGGCTGGCAGCGACCTGGCGGGCCTCCTCGCTCTGCCACTCGTAGCGTCCCGGTTGCTCAGTAACTCTGGCTCCATGCCCGTTTAGACCCCCTGGAGAGGATAAATGTGTCATCCTGAGCGGCAGCGAAGGAGCCGCAGTCCTGGCCCCGGGTCCTTCGCTGCCGCTCAGGATGATACCAGCGGCGCTGCCATCTCTCTCCAACTGCTTCAGCACAGTCTCGGCGCGCTCGACGATGCTCGGTGGCATGCCGGCCAGCTTCGCGACGTGGACGCCATAGCTGCGCCCGACGCAGCCGGGCACGACGCGATGCAGGAAGACGATGCCGCCGTGCCCATCGTCGCTGATCTCCATGGTGTAGACCTTGAGGTGGGGCAGAGCGCCGGCCAGTGGCGCCAGTTCGTGGTAGTGCGTGGCGAAGAGGGTGCGCGCGCCGGTCTCATTGTGCAGGTGCTCGACGACGGAGCGCGCGATAGCCAGGCCGTCATAAGTGCTGGTGCCGCGCCCGATTTCGTCGAGAATGATGAGACTATGGCGCGTCGCGTGACGCAGGATCGCCGCCGTCTCTTCCATCTCGACCATGAAGGTGCTTTTGCCCGACGCGATATCGTCCTCGGCTCCCACGCGCGTGAAAATGCGATCCACCAGCCCGATACGCGCCCGGCGAGCGGGCACAAAGCTGCCGATCTGCGCCAGCAGGGTAATCAAAGCGACCTGACGCAAATACGTCGATTTTCCTGCCATATTCGGCCCGGTCAGCAGGAGAATGCGCGTGCCCGCCTCGGCCTCTAAATGCGTATCGTTGGGAATGAATGTATCGCCGTCGAGCGCGAACTCAACAGTCGGATGCCGCCCGCCCTCGATCTCCAACATGTGTCCCTGCTCAAGCACAGGTCGCGCGTAGCCCTGATGGGCTGCGACCTCGGCGAAGCTCAGCAGCACATCGACCTGAGCGACGGCCCGCGCCGTCGCCATCAATTGGGGATAGAAGACGCCGAGCTGGCGCAGGAGGTCGGCGTAGATGCTGCGCTCCATCTCTTCAATACGCTCCGTGGCGCTCAAAATGCGCGCTTCGTGCTCTTTAAGCTCCTGGGTAATGAAGCGCTCGGCGCCGACGAGCGTCTGTTTGCGCGTGTAGTCGGACGGGACGAGATTGGCATAAGCATTGGTAACTTCGATATAGTAGCCGAAGACCTTGTTGAAGCCAACTTTCAGCTTCTTGATGCCGGTGCGCTCGCGCTCGCGAGCTTCCAGCGAGACCATCCAGCGCCGTGAATCGCGGATCGAGGCGAAGAGTTCGTCGAGCGCGGGATGGAAGCCAGGGCGGATCATGCGCCCGTCGTCGCCGTCTTCTTCCTCCTCCCCGCTGCGCATCAGGGCGCGATCAACCAGGTCTGTGATCTGCGGGCATGGATCGAGCTGATCGGCGAGTTCACGCAGCAGCGGCGCCTCGCAGCCCAGCAGGATATCGCGCAGCGTAGGGATGACATCGAGGTAGTCGCGCAGGCCCAGCACTTCGTTGCGCACAGCCCGGCCATAGCGTACACGCCCGGCGATACGCTCCAGATCGCCCAATCCTTGCAGAGACATCGTGAGGCGGCTGCGCAGCGCCAGGCTCTCGTAAAGTTCCTCAACGGCGTTCAAACGCGCATCGATCTGGTTCAGATCGAGCAGGGGCTGTGTGATCGTCTTGCGCATCTGTCGCGCGCCCATCGGCGTAATCGTGCGGTCCAGGACGTTCAGCAGGCTGCCGAGTGTCGTGCCGCTGCGTGTGCCCTGGAGCAGTTCAAGGTTGCGCTGTGTGTGGGCGTCGAGCGCCATATAGTTCGTTGTGCGATAGGAGCGCAGACCGGTGAGCAGCGAGAGCAGCGCCGGGTTCATCTTTTCGAGATAGGCGATGATCGCCCCGGCAGCGGCGATAGCCTGCGGAGCCTGAGCGCAGCCGTAAGCCTCCAGCGATTGCACGCCAAAATGCCGGCACAGGCGAGACGTGGCAGCCTCGTGCGCGAAGAAGTGGGGCGGGCAGGGCGTGATTGTGACTGTACTGGCGAGAGCGGGATATGCCTCGCGATCACTGCCCTCGACGAGCAGGCATTCGACGGGGGCGAGACGCTGGAGTTCGGCGTCAAGTGCTACCGGCAATTCGTCGGGGCGAAACCATGTGACCATGAATTCGCCGGTGCTGACATCGACGGCTGCCAGCGCGGTCTGTACGCGCGCCGAGGCGATGGCAACGAGATAATTATTCTGGCGTGCTGGCAGCAGATTCGGCTCCGAGAGCGTTCCTGCCGTCAGGATGCGCGTGACCGCCCGATCCACCACGCCCCGGCCAACTTCCCCCACCTGATCACAAATAGCTACCTTGTAGCCGCGCTGGATGAGCTTGCCGACGTAGTTTTCCAGCGCATGCAGCGGTATACCGGCCAGCGGCACGCGCTCACCATTCTCGGCGCCATACGAGCGACTCGTCAGCACGATCTGTAATTCGCGCGAGGCGATATAGGCATCTTCATCGAAGGTTTCGTAAAAATCCCCTACCTGGTACAGCAGGATTGCATCGGGATACTGGCTCTTGATTTGCAGGTATTGCCTGCGCGCGGGCGTTGACATGTCGGCCTCCCTCTCGACTCGACATTTTTCTGCCTGTTATGAATTGAACACCTGTACTTTATCTTATTCTGCGACTCTTGTCAAAAGCGGTAGTGAGGGGGAAGCCTTTGCGGGAAATGCGGCGTTTATGAATGCAGGTGCGGCGCGTGCACGCGCCGCACCTGCATTCATAAACCTGTCTGTTACCAGTGGGGAGGCTGTGGCGTCCCGGTTGGCTGCGGCGGCGGTGGCGTTTGTCGCGGCTGCGGCTGTTGCTGTTGCATAATTGCGGCCACGAACCAGATGCCTCCCAATCCCTGTCCTTTGGCCTGCCTGGCGGCCATATCGCCCGCATAGGTATAGAGCGGGTGGCCGTTGAATTCGACCTGGTTGCCGTTCGCGGTCTTATGCACGCTCACATGCCCTTTCAAGCTGGCCGGGACAATCAGTTTGCCTCTGGCGATCAGTGGCGGCCAGGTCTTCGCGCACGCTCCAGTGCAGGTGGAGGCAGGCGCGGGATCGCTGGTGCGATAGTACAGTGTGCGCCCGCCCGCTGTTGTGAGGATGGTCATGGCTTTGCCATTGAGTGTGACCATCGCGGTATGAATAACGGTGGTCGCATTACCTTTATTACTCTTCTGAGAATTTTGCTGGCTGGCAACCTGCATGCCGCTCTGCTTATTCGTTGCCGGGCTGGCCTTCTGCCCGCTGCTCTGATCGTGCATCCGCGTATTATACTGGCTGCTCTGCTGCGCGGACTGCTGCGCTGCCTGACCACCCGTTGTCCCGCTGTAGCCGCCAACATTGCCGGAGCATGCCGCGACGGCGAAAAGCAGCAGGCCCATAACAAGTAATGAGGCGCGCTTGAGATATACCATATGCTGAACCCTCCTCTGGCGTCACTAAATGCTCTTCTCTCGGTATATTGCAAAAGTATGATGGGTGACGATAAGAGCGCTAAAGGAGCGAAACAAGCGGCAGCTTTATAGAAAAGAAAAGATGGGATGCGCCAGTAACAGCCCTCATCGTCGCCTCGCGAGTACACACGCCTCAGATTTACAGCATATGCAGGCAAGTACCTTTTTCTCATAGGGGGGTGCCCGGTTCTCAGCAGCCTCGCCTCGCTGGTCAGACCTTCGCGCGGATCCTCCGCGCCTGTCCCCCCACCACATAAAATATTCGGCGAGCGCCGCAGGCGCGAGTGCGCGGTAATGTTGGGAAGCGCTGCTCGGACGTTCCCTGAGACGTAAGGAACCATCTTCCAATAAAAATCGTACATGCTATGGCAGTAGAGCGACACAGGAGAAATCATAGCAGGAAGAGGAAAACGATGACCGATCTCGAAGCCCCCATTACAGAAGTTATCGTCTATGCGGATCGCGCCCTCGTCACGCGGCGGGGCGGCATTCATCTCGCGGCGGGCGAACACGAACTGCGCATCAACAACCTGCCACAATTGCTGCGCGAATCGGTGCGCGCTTCCGGCCAGGGACCGCAGGGAACGCGCATCCTCAACGTCGATATCACCACCGCCTTCCACAGCCGTCCACCTGAGGCCGATTTGCTCACTCTCCAGACAGAGTTTGAACTATTACAGCGCAAGTATGAATTGCTTGGTTCTCGCCAGGACGCACTTCGCAAGCGACAGAAATGGCTGAATGCGCTTGGCGAGCAGGCACACGATTTCGCGCGGGGACTGGCCTGGGGCCGTATGAAGCCGCAGGATTGCGCCGATTTCCTCGGCTTTATGAGTAACCAGGCTCAGCAGGATGCGGAGGCTATGCTCGATCTGGAGGTGCAGCGAAAGCAAGTAGAGCAGGACATGGCGGCGAAGAAGCGCGAACTCGCCAGCAAGCAAGGAACCGGGCTGGCGGATCGCCTGGCGGCTATTGTCAGCGTCGCATTAGAGCAGGAGGGCGATTTTGCGCTGGAACTCTCCTATCTGGTCATGGGCGCTTCGTGGCATCCGCAATATGATGTGCGTGTGCAGATGAACGACGAAGGGGACGGCGGTGAGGTCGAGTTGAGCTATGTTGGCATGGTGCAGCAGTCCACCGGTGAGCGCTGGGAGAATGTCAGCCTCGCGCTCTCTACTGCCCGCCCCAGCCTGGCCGCTGTGCTGCCCGAACTCGATCCCTGGTATCTCAACGTCTATACGCCGCCTCCCATGCCGGTGCGCGCCCAGGCCGCGCGGCACATGGCGAGCATGAACAGAGCCGCATCGGAGGGCGAGGGTGTCTTTTTCGCGGCGGCAATGCCCGCCGCAGCCGGAGATGGCAGCATTGCAACGACTCAGGCGCTCCCCGCCGAGATCACTACCGCTACCGTCGAGCAGAGCGGCCCTGCCTACCTCTTTCGCGTTGGTCGCTCCGTCGATATCCCCTCGGACAACTCGCCCCACAAAACGACGATTGCCCGCGATAATCTGCCCTGCACCTTCGATTACGTCAGCGCGCCGGCCATCGAAGAGAATGCGCACCTGCGCGCCACGATCATCAATACCACCGAGCGCGTGCTGCTTGAGGGCGAAGCCAGCATTTTCCTGAGCGGGGACTATGTGGGCACCACGCGCATTAAGATGACGGCGCCAAATGAGAAGTTCAGAGTCTTTCTGGGAATCGAAGATGCCATTAAGGTTAAACGCGAACTAATCGAGCGCGCAGTCGATAAGGGCAACCTCTTGCAAAACGACATGCGCCGCATCACCTATGCCTATCGTATCACCGTGCACAACTACACAGCGTTTCCCAGGAGCATTGCTGTGCGCGATCACCTGCCCGTTTCCCAGCACGAGCGTGTCAAAGTCAGAGTGCAGGCCATACAGCCTCAGCCAGCCGAGCGCTCAAAACTGGAGATCTTGAAATGGCGCTCTACGCTGCCCCCCGGCGGCGAACAGAAGATCGAGTATCGTTTCACCGTAGAGCATCCTCAGGATCTCAAAGTGATCGGGCTGCCGTAATCATGCGACGACACGAAATCCCCGTAAACCTCTGTAGGGACGCCGCGCAGCAAGCCCGCTCATGCCCACAAAAAATGTATGTCGGATGTTTGCGGAAAGACGGATTTGCTGCGGTTTGCGGAAAGACGGATTTGCTGCGCGGCGCCCCTACAGTGAAATGGCGCGTCCTACAATGCAACGGCGCGAATAAAATCCGCGAGCACGTCGTAGGCGGTCACGTCGGGACCAGCTGTGCCCGAGGCGGGAATGTGCAGGTTGATCGTCAGGCCGGGGATCATATCCATCTCCAGGTGTGCCAGCAGCGAAGACGGACTCGCTGCCATGAGCGGATCATCAAGGGCAAGCTGCTGCGGACCAACGCTGGCAACCACGCCGCCGTTCACACGCTCAACCTGCTGCACATACTTGAACGGCCTGCCAGCGGCCCTCGCCTGCTGCACCATCGCAGCGCTCAGGCCGCGCATCCCTTCGCGCGACACCTCCTCAAGCTTGAGAGGCGTATCCATGAGCACAGTAGCGATCTCGCAGACCTTGACCGCCGCATCCCAGCCATCGATATCGGCAGCCGGATCGGTCTCGGCGATGCCAATCTCCTGCGCCTTCTTCACGGCCTCGTCAAAGCTTCTGCCCTGCTCCATCTCCGCGATGATGAGATTCGTCGTCGAATTGAGGATACCGCGAAAACGCAGCAGTTTAACGGCGGGCAGCGTATCGCGAAAGAGCGAAAAGAGCGGCGCTCCGGCCATCATGGTAGCCTCGAAGAGATAGCGCCTGCCCTTTGCCTGCGCCAGCGCCAGTAATTCGTGGTAGCCATGCACAACCGTGCCCTTGTTGGCCGTGATAGCGTGCGCGCCGTATTCCAGGGCCGCGCGGATGTGGTCGATGGCGGGCTGGCCCGTCTGTGGATTGAGCGAAGTGAGTTCAAAGAGCACGTCGGCCCGCGCAGCGGCAAGCCATTCACGTACATTGCTCAGCGCTTGCGGCGCTGCTGGCAGATCGCCCGCCAGCAGCGCCGCAACGTCGAGGCCCCGCGCGTCGGCGAGCCAGCCCAGGCGCCGCGTCGCCACGCCGGTCAGTCGCCACTCTATGCCGTAGCGCCCACGCAATTCTGGCGTCTTCGCCAGCAGATGACGGGCCAGCGCGCGCCCGACGTTACCAAAACCCAGTATACAGAGGTTGTATGTTGCCATTGCTCCTCCCCGGATTCAGATGTGATAAGGTTCTGTGTTTTGCGTTCATCATTTTATGATATGAACATAATGAAGTATAGCGATCTTGACCGGCTCATGTCATCGTGAGCGCAGCGAAGGATAGCAGGCTGGCCTGCTTTCCGATGCCTTCCCGATCCTGGTTGGGATTTCGTTACGGCATACTGGCCTGCGAATGGCGCTCCGCAAATGTTGTACGGGGATAATAAGCAATTCAACCTTGAAGAATAACCAGCAAGGCCCGTTCTGCCGATGACGAGGCAGAACGGGCCTTGCTGGTTATTCTTCCCCCATCTCTCCCTGCTGATATAACCAGCGCGCGAATTGCATGCGATTATCATTCTCAATGCGCTGCCGTATTTCTTTATTTTGGTAAAGATGTTCGCGCAGTGTGAGTAGTTTCAGCGCCTCGTCCCACTTGAATCCTGATTCGATCAGCATATTCAGTTGCGCGTGTTCCGCTGCGGCCTCGAAGAAGCGAGCGCCGGAGCCGGAAGACTGTTGTGGTCGTTGCTGTTGCTCGAAAAAACTATTCGTAGCTGGCTGCTGGAAGTCTTTCATATGTGTACCTCCTCGGATTGGGGGACAGGGCAAGAGCAAGGGCTGCCTTCGGCTGTTAGCAAGGCGCTGGCAGGCGCACCGTGTAGCCTGAAATTCTTTATCGACTATTCCTCCGCAAACTAAAGCCTTTTATTTAAGGACCTTCGTTCATCAAAGCCGGGACCAATGTCAATATGCATGCACTCATGATCACACTACACTCTAGTCATGGGATAGGGGGTTGTAAACAGGCGACCAGTATTGTATGCTGAAAGGAGTAGCGTATGGGTGCATCGACGACGATGGGGGATATCTGGGAGGAATTTGCCGAAACCAGGTGCCCGGCGTTGCGTGACGAGCTAATTACAGCCTATGCGCCACTTGCACGTTTTGTTGTGGGAAGGTTAGGGATACCGTCCACCGGTCTTTTAGAGACTGAAGATCTGGTCAGCTATGGTATGATCGGTTTGATCAATGCCATTGATCGCTATGATCCCGGGCGGGGTATCCGCTTTGAAGCTTTTGCGACGGCGCGCATTCGGGGTGCCGTCATTGATCAATTACGTGTACTCAACTGGCTGCCGCGTTCAGCCGTCGCGCGCATGCGGCAGATCGAGGCGGCGTTAGCGAAGCTGGAACAACAACTGGGGCGGCCCGCAACGGAGGAGGAGACGGCGGCGGAGATCGGTGTCTCGACGCAGCGCTACCGGCAGATGCTGATGGAAGCGAGCGCGAGTATCCTTTCGCTTGATGCGCCCTTGAGTTCTCTGGCGCAGGAGGACGATGCAGCCTCGCTCGGCGAGTTGTTGGAGGATCACAATAGCTATGGGCCTGCTGAGGAGGTGGAGCGGCAGGAACTGGTGGCCGCGCTCAGCGCAGCCATGCAGCGCTTGCCCGAGCGCGAACAGGCGCTACTCTCCCTCTACTATCGCGAGGAGTTGACCATGAAAGAGATCAGCAGGATCATGGGGATTTCAGAATCGCGCGTCTGTCAACTGCACATGCAGGCCGTGATGCGCCTGCGCGGCGCGTTGAGTGCATATCGGTACGAAGAGGAGGAGAGTGTTGTCAGATCGGAAGCCGTAGCCGGTGGCAGGCACAGAAGGAGACATTGAGGGTTTAGTTCGGAGGGAAATGTTGTAAACTGAAGCCACAGGATACATCTACTGGCCGGAAGGTTTCGTATATGTTTAATGAATCATTGCATGTTGCGCTGAAGGCCCGGCTGATAAATGCCGATAGAAGTAATGAGAATCAGACGATCATGCAGTGAGAAAAAAAACGCCGTAGGCGCTGTTAAGATCCGGCGCTTATACTGATAGTATGGTTCTCTGTACTATCTTTACATCTGGTAATGGTAACAACTCTACGTTCAATGCTCTTTATATGCGGTCACGCTGAAAGAAGCGCCTCTTCGGGCGTTTGTCGCAGAGCAGGGACGCCTAGAACATGCCTCTGGTTGAAGGGAGCTTTGCATGCTTGTATTGCGACGAAAAGTTGGTGAAAGTATTGTGCTCGCTGGGGTTATAAACATTTCAGTGCTGGCTGTGGAGGGCGAGCGCGTCAAGATTGGAATCAGCGCGCCGCCCGATGTCACGATTGTCCGTGAAGAACTTCTGCATCCAGCACCAAAACCATCCGAACCGGATCAAGCCGCTCCAGTGCAACCGCACTAGGATCACTTGAAGCATAAAAGACACCAGATCAGTTCCCATGCGCAGGTGCCCGCAGTTGCCGTTTGTGAGTAGCTGCACGATAATGATTTAACGACCAGCATCGGCAATCCTTTTGTACGTAGCTGCGCGATTTATCGCGCCCGGGGACCACACGGGACGAGGCGCGATAAATCGCGCAGCTACGCACGGAGGAGCATCTCCGACCTTGATTGTTAAAGTTCATTATCACGGTCTGAAAGCACTTCACAGGCCCAACGAGCGTGATAAAGCGCGCACCCGCACAGTGGGAACGGCTCTCTTGCGTTTTTTTTACTTCGCCAGTGCGGAGAACCGGAGCCAGGTGAAACTTCACCCGGTCTCCGGCGTCTGCCAATGCCAGAGGGTTAGCGGTCCGGCGCTAGCTCGACCTTGTGCCCATTGGCATGATCGAGCGCGGCATCGTCCTTCGCCGATGGCGCCGGCTGCTGATTAATAAAGGCTTCGGTCATCGCACGCGCCACTTCATCGTGGTACTGAACGGGTGGAGATTTCATCAGGTAAGCGCTTGGTCCTTCCAGCGTTCCGCTGATGCCGCGATCAAGGGCTAGCTTGACCATGCGCACAGCATCGATCACCACACCGGCGGAGTTGGGTGAGTCCCAGACCTCAAGCTTGAGTTCCAGGTTCAGCGGGACATCGCCGAAGGTGCGCCCTTCCAGGCGGATATAGGCCCATTTACGATCCAGCAGCCAGGCAACGTAGTCAGAAGGCCCGATATGCACGTTGTCATCTCCCAGGTCGTAATCGAGCTGGCTGGTGACAGCGTTGGTCTTGCTGATCTTCTTCGATTCGAGCCGGTCACGCTCCAGCATATTGTAGAAGTCGGTGTTGCCGCCGACGTTTAGTTGCATGGTGCGCTCAACCTTGACGCCGCGCTCGCGGAAGAGACGTGTCAGCATGCGATGCACAATCGTAGCGCCAACCTGGCTCTTGATGTCATCGCCGATCATCGGCAGGCCGGCCTCCTTAAAGCGCTCCTGCCAGTAATTCTCGCGCGCGATAAACACAGGAATGCAGTTAACCAGGCCGACACCCGCCTGCAAGACCTGCTCAACGTACCATTTGGTGGCCGTTTCGGAGCCTACCGGCAGGTAGTTCACGACGAGATCGGTGCCGGTATCCTTGAGGATCTTGACGATGTCGGAAGTATGACCTGGCGCTTTGGTAATCACTTTGGAGAGGTATTTGCCAAGCCCATCGTTGGTCATACCGCGATAGACCATCGCGTTCTGCTTCGGCACATCAGCGAAGCGATATGTATTGTTGGGAGCCGCGTAAATTGCCTCGCTGATATCTTTTCCAACCTTGTTGGAATCTATATCAAAGGCGACGGAGAACTCGATATCACGAATGTGATAGCCCCCCAGATCGACATGCATCAGACCAGGAACAAAATCTTCGGGCTGTGCATTACGGTAATAGTGGACACCCTGGACGAGAGAACTGGCGCAGTTGCCCACACCGATGACTCCGACGCGTACTTTTTTGCCACTCATGTTTTGAACTCCTTTTGCATTCCTGCCTTCCAGGAATGTTTAATTCCTATCTTTTAGGAATGGATTTCGCTTACGTAGGTACTATACATTTTGGTGTAAAGGAGCGCTATGGTCCTGCTTACACAAGAAATGTGAAGTAGCCTACTATTCCTA
>Ga0209061_1000921_pt1 | contig 57763 bp, 45 predicted proteins | sample Coa_R1_10_FD_187157 | JGI IMG/M metagenome (GOLD analysis project Ga0209061, IMG submission 187157) | Surface soil microbial communities from Centralia Pennsylvania, which are recovering from an underground coalmine fire - Coalmine... | ecosystem: Environmental > Terrestrial > Soil >... | reverse complement strand
ACGAGGTCGAGTATGCTGGAGGTCACTCAAGCAAACTTCGTAAGGGCGCTCTATGGGAAAGGGTTGAGTGAAGGTGTGGTCTTCCGAAAACACGTGCTGAGGAACGCGCTGCTCCCCGTCATCACGGTTATAGGGCTACACGGTGCGGTGCTTTTTGGTGGGGCGACAATAGTGGAGATAGTGTTCACTTGGCCTGGGATGGGTCTACTTACATACACAGCCATTCTAAACAAGGATTATCCTATTCTCCTGGCATCGGTGTTCTTCTATAGTCTTTTGGTGGCGGTCTTAAACCTCATAGTGGACATAGTTTACGTGTTTATTGACCCCCGAATTAACCTGAAGTAGGGTGAAATCTTGTGGCTAATATCAAATTAAACGGTGAGCTCGTGTTCGGTATAAGCATAATACTGTTTTTCACGATAACGTCGTTCTTCGGAAAATACTTCATCCCCCTCAACCCAAGCGTCCAACACCTTTCAGCCGCCTTCCAACCGCCAAGCTGGAGCCACCCCTTCGGCACAGACTATCTGGGTAGAGATGTGTTCGCGAGAACCCTGGAGGGGGGAAGCGTGTCAATAGAGGTGGGTGTGGCGGCTGGATTACTCACCGTGGTGATAGGTGGACTAGTGGGGATATTCTCCGCCTACTACGGCTATAAAGTGGATATAACCATCCAGAGGATCGTAGATATAATACTCTCCATACCACTAATAGTTTTAGCCCTAGTTTTGGTAGCCCTATTCGGCTCGTCGATCGCGCTGATCGTGTTCGCGATAGGCATCCTGACGTGGCCCTCTTTGGCTAGGATAACCAGGGCTGAGACCCTCTCCTTAAAGGAGAGGGACTTCGTGTACGCTGAGATAGTGGCTGGGGCCTCGGGGATACACGTTGTCTTCAGGCACCTGATACCGAATCAAGCCAAGACAATTTTGGTGTACTCTGGCTTAGCTATGTCCTCCGCTACTCTCATCCAAGCCGCTCTCTCATACCTCGGTTTTACGGGTGGCAGCGTGAGCTGGGGGTTCGACCTATACATGGCCCAGCAATACATCTTTAACGGGAGCTGGTGGATGACATTCTTTCCCGGCGCTGCTATAACACTCACAAGCCTCGGGTTCTATATGATAAGTGAGGGTCTACGGAAGATGTGGAGGTAGAGTCTAGATGTTGGAGGTAAGAAATCTAAGCGTTGTGTACCCCGACGGGACCCCCGCACTACAAAACCTCTCAATAAGTTTGGGTGTCCAAGAGGTACTGGGTATAATAGGTGAGTCTGGTTCTGGCAAGAGTACGCTGGCGCTTGCAATCATGAGGCTTCTCCCCCCTGACGCAGACGTGAAGGGGGAGATCCTATACAACGGTAAAGACGTTCTCGGGTTATCCAAGAGTGAATTGGAGCGTGTAAGGGGAACAGAGATAGCTATGATATTCCAAGACGCCCTCTCCGCTTTTGACCCACTGATGCGGGTTGGCCCCCAAATAATCGAGAAAGCGGTCACAAAGAGGGTACTAGGATACAAGGAGGCGCGGGCTAAGGCCGTGGACCTTATGCGTGGTTTGGGGGTGACGAATCCCGAGGCTAGGTTCGATGCGTATCCACATGAGTTGAGCGGTGGACTACGCCAGAGAGCCTTTATAGCTATGGGCCTATTCCAAAAGCCCAAAATCATCATCCTCGATGAACCCACATCGGCCTTAGATGTGATAACCCAAGCCCAACTCATACAGACCATCCGCGGCTTAAAGGAGGGGGGTTTATCGATGATCTTCATAACCCACGATATAGCACTTGCCTCAACCATATGTGATAGGGTTGCTGTCCTCTACGCTGGTAAAATGATGGAGTATGGTAGCGTTGACCAAGTAATACGCAGACCAATCCACCCCTATACGCAGGGACTAATCGAATCCACCCCAACACTCTCATCTGTTAGGAGGGGGCTTAAAGTAATGAAGGGTTATCTCCCCAACCTGAAATCCCTACCGAGCGGCTGCAGATTCCACCCGAGATGCCCATTCGCGACCGGCATATGCAGAAGCGTGGAACCAGAGCCGATTAAGCAAAGCGATGGACGCCTCGTGGCATGCCATATGGCGGCGGACTCGAAGTGAGCAGCCCACCATTCCTAAGTCTCCGGAACATAGTTAAAAGGTTCACAAAAGTTGTCGGCGGCCAGACGACGCTGATAACCGCCGTGGATAATGTTAACCTCGACATCTTCCTAGGGCAAAGCGTGGGCATAATCGGTGAAAGCGGAAGCGGTAAGACTACACTCGGCAAGATAATGGTCAAGCTGCTGAACCCCGACGCTGGCACCATCAGTTTCGGTCAGAAGGATATTACGAGGGTTAAGGGTAGCGCGCTAAGAGACTTTAGAGCATCTGTGCAGATGATTTTTCAAGACCCGTACTCCAGCCTCGACCCGAAAATGCGTGTTAAGGATCTCATAGCCGACTTCTTCAGGCTCGCGAATAGGAAGCCTACGAGAGAGGATATTCTTCGACAACTAGAATTGGTAAGCCTAGACCAAGATGTCGCCGACAAGCTTCCACACGAGTTGAGCGGAGGCCAGAGGCAACGTGTGGCGATCGCTAGGGCGCTGAGCCTGAATCCCAAGCTCATCGTCGCGGATGAACCCGTCTCCGCACTGGATGTGTCAATAAGGTCGCAAATACTCCAGCTACTGGCCAAGCTACAAGGTCAGGCGGGTGTAACCTATGTTCTGATAACCCACGACATAGCCACCCTACCCCTCTTGGTGGACAATATATATGTGATGTACGCTGGGAGCATAGTTGAGAGTGCACCCACCAGAACGCTCATAGACAGACCCCTACACCCATACACCAAAGCACTGATCTCCGCTGTGCCAGACCTAGATGGTAATAGGGAAAGCGGTTTACCGATACGCCCAGCCGATTTGGAGGAGGCCACACATTCGGGTGGCTGCAAGTACTATGGGAGATGTCCCTACGCTATGGCGGTCTGCAGGGACGTGGAGCCTAGCCTGCGCACAGTCGAGAAAGGAGTCACGGTCGCCTGCCATCTCCTAGATCGAAGATGAGCACTACTCAAAAGTGTTTTCCTATTTTTCACTAGTTAAAGTCACAAGTGTTCATGACGTGAGAGTGCTAAGTCGCATAGTCTAACACCTCCAAACCGTACCCTAAACCATGAGGGAGAGATAAGAAATCTTATGGGGTGCTAACATGGGAACTGGGGTGCAGAGTACATTCATCTGAAGGGCTGAGGCGGGGTTCTTGGGTAAGCCACACATTAAGCTGTTAAAAACACACGGGAGCCTCTTGGTTGCCATTAACATTTGAGTGAAACTCTTTGTAAAGAGTTTAACACTTGGGGGTTCTTTCGGAGTGTAGTGAACCATAACTTTTCGGAGGGTGGTAGAGGTCATAAATACTCTCTCAACACACATCATGGATGTAGCGATAGTTATGCTTCTTTCTAAATATAGAATTAATCTGTCTTAGAAGAATCGCTCAAATATTCACCGAGCCCACGAAGACTTAACCTTGAAGTTTCCAGCATAATCAGGATACCCATAGAGCACCTAGGACCAATACTTGACACGCTCAGTCATCTAAGCATTCAGAATCCGAGAGAAGTATGGTATCCGGTCTAACCCTCTCCAAGGAGGAGTCTGTTGTCACAACCTTTGTATGTAGGGGGTCGGAAGTAGCAAGGAAATAACAGTCGGTAAGCGGAAGCAGAGCGTTTCTGAGCTTTAGCGGTGCCGCTTTCAGCACCATTTCTCCGATTTTTGCAAGCTATTCTTAATAAAATGGGGAGAATATTAATTAATGTTTGACTTTCGCCGCCTGCAAGTCGAACTTCGCTGCATAGTTGTACAGGTACTCCGAGGTCTAGGTGTAAAACATACACCTCAGGATGCCAGTAGCGACGCTCTCCACTATTCTCATAGCCCGCTTACCAGTACCCCCAATGTGTACAAAGAACCCAGCGTAAAGGAATACCTGCCTTAACCCCTTTACGCGTCTCTTTGTGTATTCGTCTGATCACTCTTTCTGTCCCCATTCTTCCATTTGAGCTTTAAGACTACAGAAGCGTGGGTTTAGATTTGAGAACTACCCTGTCACCTTTATGTCGTGCCTCAAGGATTGGGGCACGCCTTATATGTTGCGCCCTAATCAACCCAACTAGTAAAACAATCAGACCCTTATTGTACACCTTAACCTCTCAACACATAACAACTGCTCATTTAACACTAGTAAATGTTTAACTTAAAAAGCTAAACAGAATTATGTGTTCAAAATCTAGCTAAGCCCAACCTGCGTTGATTTAGTGGTGGAGTCGCCGACTATAATTCGTGATGCCTAGTGTTTAAAGTTTAGCTCGATAGTATCGTTGGGGTGTCTGGGTAATGCGTGTTCTCCTAGATACTGATGTTTGACGACGGCTCACTGGAACAAGTAGTCACGTTAACAGGCTCGAAGTCGTATAGAGTAAAGGGATTTTATAGGTGGGGGAGGAGAAGTTAACACCACTTTAGTGTTTTTTATTTTACCCTTATGTTGAGCTTCCTACTTGGTTCCCCCGCCAAAGCAAAGGGTGTGGTTGGCGCGTTGGAGGCGACGCACGCTAAGAGAGTATACTGGGAAAGGCTCTCGAAGCTTCTCCAAGGGTTTATCACCTTAGTGGGTTTCCGCGTCGCTCGAAGAGTACTTCAAACACGGTAAGGTGTCTGAGGAAAACCATAGAACGCGCTGATTGGCTCATTAGGCGGCTCTAACTCTGATCACTATAAAACTATATTGGAAATTTACAGTTGTAAAGAGTCCTCTAGCGACCTATCGTAGTTATTATATTCCCTATAACTCTCAGCTGACGATGATATGCCCATATTGCATGAGTTCTCACAGATAGATTCCTTATCTACGGTTACTTTCCAGTTTATGGGATATCGACGTCTGTGAGCTGCAGCCACGTATTGTAAGTGGTGACATCAAAGGCCATGATTACTAGAGTTTGGTTCGCTAAAACTTTTCTAGTGTGGCGGGTTACAGCGCTTTTTCCGTGTTCTACGTAAGCATTTGGTACATAGACGCAATTTTTTCCTTTCAATAATAGTTCTCGAGGTCGTGGATTTGTGCAACTCGACTCCAGTTGTATGGTATGGTTAAATCGGATCGTAGTGCTGAAGATTGTTGCATAACCCCTATGCAATGATTTTTCTTGGAAATAAGATGGGTGTTGTTTATGCAGAACAACAACCCAATAGTACATGGAAAGAACAGTAGTAAAAGGGTATGGTCCCTCTACAATGAGTCTCTGGTCAGACGCATGAAAGATATCCTTGACCTAAAGGATATTGAAAACTACAGGGATGACCTGAGGAAACAGAACAGGAGGAAGAACGGAAGGCCGTTCGTCATTCCGGATAAGATTATTGAGGTACTTGCAAGGATCAGATCAGTGTTCAATGCACCCTTCAGGTCATTGGAGTCTTACATGAGAATATTCCAGGAGATTCTCGGCATTCCGAGAATCTCATACACATCCATATTCAGAAGAATAAGGAAGATCAAAGTGCCTGAGATCTTTCATCCATGTGCATCTGTTGCCATAGATTCAACAGGCTTCAAGACCACGAATAGAGGGGACTGGTTATCAAATAAATGGGCAAAGAAAAGGAAGGGATGGATCAAGCTCCATGTGTCGGCAGACACTGACAGGATCATGGCATCACACATCTCCATCACAGGTGAGAAAAGCCATGATGCAACCCAGTTCCCAAGGCTCATAACTGGCCATGAACAGAAGGTGTATGCGGACAAGGCATACGATTCCAAGAGGATATTCAATCTGCTGTGGAAGAATGGCGCTGAGGCCATTATCCCACTGAGGAAGAACTTCAGCACCCTGTCAAGGGGGTCTCCCCTCAGAGGCAAAACAGCAAAGAAGGGAGATCAGGAATATGGGAGAAGATGAATGGAGGCGCCTACATGAATATGGGAAAGGATGGAGCGTTGAGGTATACTTCTCAGGCCTGAAGAGGGTCATGGGTGAGGTCATCAGGGCGAGAAAACCCGAATACATGATCCAAGAAGTAGGCTTAAAGGTGCTCTACTGCAACATTATGAGGGAAAACACAATAGGTTAAGGGAGTTATGCAACAATCTTGTAGTGCTGTAAAGATTTAAAAGGCTTTTCTAATTATTATATAGATGATGTACATGACATGTCAATACAAATATGTGTGGTTTACTATAATAGGGGGCGAATTATAGTGACCTTCTGTTTTAACTGCGGCAGAGAATTGCCAACCCCAGAGGCAAAGTTCTGCCCGAATTGTGGCCAACCGCAGTTTAACCCAAAGGATAATAAATCATCCCCAGTTATACAGAGCCCTCAAACGGTCCCGAATATGGTAGCCCCACCACCCCAACTCGGCGAAGAGAACTTTGAGCAGTCTAAACCTAGGGCGTATTTGCTCGGTGTTAAACTTGAAGAGACCGTGGCGAACATATTTGAGAAGATGGGTTACACCGTCCAGAGGAGGGTTAGACCGGCAACTAAGACGGGAGCAACAGCCGAGATTGACATCCTTCTTACCAGAGGCAACAGGAGGCTTGCGGTTGAGTGCAAGAACTATGATGAATCGAGGGCTGTCGGCGTATCCGAGCTTCGAAATTTTAGGAATAAACTTGAGGATACAGGAATTATGTCGGGGGTGTTCGTAACCACCACGGTGTTCACTGGAGACGCAGAACAGTTCGCAGAGTCAACTGGCATAGAGCTGTGGGACAAGGAAAAGCTGCTTGAAAAGTTCTATGCTTTCGCAATAGGTAGGATTGTAAATCCGGGCATGGTAAATGACCCTGTGCTTCCTATAGTGTGCAACTTTGATTGTGCATCGACCATTTCACTGAGGAACCCCCAGAGTGTGCGGTTGTTCAGTAAAGTCCTTCTCTATCACCCTTACTACTTGGTGAAATATAGGCTACGCATGACGAGAAAGGACCCGGGAGGCAGTCTGCATAAATTTGGTGACGAGGGTTTGGCAATCGTTGATGCCTTGGATGGAGAAATAATAAACAGAGAAAAGAGCGTGTTCGGTGCTCTCTCTGGATTATTCAAGAGCAAGGAAGAGAGAGTAGAGTCAAAAGAGGATAGACTGGTAACAAAGGATTTGCTTGAAATTATACCAAGAAGGGAGAGTGTGCTCAGAACTTCCGATTACGAAGTGAATGTCGCCGAACCAGAAGTGTCGGATAACATGGCAGTTAGAATAGTCAGGGGGTATGTAATTGATAAGAATACTCAGAGTATCGCCTACGAGCCGAAGGGCAAAAGCGGTGATTCGTTATTCAGCGTGCTTGAAAAACCAAGCATTAAGGTTGTACCGAAACCCGGCGAAATTGAAATAAGAGGCGTCAAGTTGGTATACGTGCCGAAGTGGGATCTACAGTACGAGTCAGGCAACGCAACTTTTCAGAGAAGTATACTTGCTTCGTCAGGTGCTATAATAGAAGACGGCCTAGCGAAGTGTAGAAAACGTGAGCTACTCCGTAGACCTGCGATTGCGGTGTGCGACATATGTGGAATACCCCTCTGTGAAAAACATGTTTACAGAGACGGAGAACGATGGGTGTGCGAGGACCACGCGTCTCAAGCCGCTAGGGAAACTGGGAAAGGATTTCTTGGGGGCTGAACGATAAACAGATGTTCACACAGATATTCCTTGCGGTTTTACAAACACCAAGTCACCTTAAACCCGTCTATTTTGTATGTTTAAATACACTCATCATGTTAGTATGCAGGAGACTATCTTGGCTATAGCTAGCATTTAATAGTACTTGGTGGTTACCCTAACTATTTTACCAAACCATATGGGCGTTACGTAGCTGGGAGAATCTCTGCGGTAGAGGAAGGGCTTCTGATGCTTATTGTTAGGTGTTGTTGCTAAGCTTAAATGAATGGGTACCGTGGTATTTGCGTGGATCGAAGGCAAGTTTTAGAATGGCTACCTAGGAATGGCTTTCTTTTCGCGGTCAGCGTAGTTGTGTTTGGGCTCACATTAATTGAAGTGGTTGACGTCTTCGAGCTACCATTCGAAAGTCTTGTGGGCTCTTCGGGCCTTGCGGGTGGGCTCTTCGGGTCATTAGTACAGCTTGAGGCCACACTTGGGTACCCAGGCCTTTTTGTGCTTATGCTTCTGGAGAGTGCAAGCCTGCCTGTGCCAAGCGAGATTATACTCCCCCTCGCCGGCTACCTAGTGTTCTTGGATAAGATGGGTTTTATCCAGGCCGTGGTTGTGGCCTCCCTAGGTGGACTCGTGGGTGCATATATAGACTACTATGCTTCTAGGCTGCTTGGAAGACCACTGCTTGTGCAAGTGCTTAAACGTATACACGTGAGGGAGTCATCGCTGATTCGCGCCGAGAGGTGGTTTAATAGGGGTGGGCTCGTAGCCGTTCTGCTTGCCAGGTTTGTCCCACTAATCCGCACACTTATAAGCTTCCCAGCGGGGCTACTGAAGATGGATAGCCGGACATTTGGGGTGGTGACCCTTATAGGCACGCTGGGGTGGTCGACCCTGCTTGTATACGCTGGCTACAGGGCGGGTGGGCTGTGGCGGAGTGGTGCCTCATCCATGGTTGGAGCACTAGACACGTTGGTGGTGTACGTCTTACTAGCGCTTTCAGCGCTCTATATACTCGTCTACTTGGTTGGTTACTCGAGGCAAAAGGGTGTTTTAGTAGGGCTTTAGTATTCTTGGCCCTCTTTAATATTTGTGAATGTGCTTGTGGGTTGTTGCGGTCAGGGGGGATTGAGGGTTAGTGATTACCGCTCGAAGTTTAGGGCTATGGAGGTCCAATACACGTTTTATAGGCTTCCGAGGAGCGGCACACCATCAAAGTGGGTTGAGGCGTTCGGCGATGGCTTCACATTTACCATGAAGGCTTATCAGGGTTTAACCCATCCTTTCACAAGTCCAACTTGGCATAGATACAGGCACCCTGAGGGTGACCCTGAGAGGTATGGTGGGCTCAAACCCACCGAGGAGAATTATGCGCTCTGGGAGAAGGTGCTCGAGATCTCTAGGAAGCTGGGTTCACCGTTCATAGTGGTCCAGCTCCCACCGAGCTTTGTGAGGAACGCGGAGAATGTTGGCAACCTAGTGGCCTTCTTCGGCTCGGTGGAGAGACCGGTAAAGATTGGGGTGGAGCTACGCAACCCCAGCTGGTTTGAGTACCAAGAGGAGGTGGCCAACCTCTTCTATAAACTCGACCTAGTGGATGTATTCGACCCATTCGGGCGTGAACCACTTCTCAACACGGATGTAGCCTACCTTAGGCTTCACGGTCGAGGTAAAGGGTACACCTACGACTACTCAGACTCCGAGCTCGAATTACTCAGGAAAAAAGTTGAGGAACTAGACCCGAAGACATGCTACGTGTTCTTTAATAACACGGCTATGGCGAAGAACGCACAGAGATTTCAACAACTACTATTAACCAACTAGTAGTTCACTAAGGCCGCGGTAACACTCGCAGCTAGCGTGGACTCTACGCCTGAGCTTAAAACCACTTTGAGTCGATGTGCATTATTCCTCAATCCCATTCGAGGTCTTCTCTACTACTAGGTAGAGACCCTCCCGTGACCTGACCACGACCCTGTCACCGGTTTTGAGCTCGCAGGACGCCTTGGCGGACCATAGCTGAGAGCCTATCTTAACCACCCCAGGCTTAGAAGGTGTTGGCTCGCTCACCACAACCCCAACCTTACCCACTACGCTTTCATCTATATGGCGAGTGGGCTGTATCTCTTCTGTGACCTTAACGAAGGCCACAACAACCACCACAGCATATGTGAGGGCTGAGAGGAGGAGGGCGGGTAGGGCGTGGTATCTGAGCCACAGCGCCAAGAGCACGGATGCTGTCACGATTCCCCCAATAACGATGATTGTGCCCCCCACTCCCCACCGCACGATGCTGAATAAACCCACCTCACTGTGGTTTCCACCGCCACCGCCCAACGCCAACACCTCTTAAGGCTACCCTACATTCCAGCGTGGAACCCCTACATTAACCTTTACCTACCTTTGAACTCCGGTTTCCTTTTCTGAAGGAAGGCTGATATTCCCTCACGTAGATCCTCGGTGCCATATAGTAGACCCATAGCTGTGGCCTCCCACTCCAAACCGTTGTCCATAGGTATCTCGGAGCCCTTATTGAGTAGTCGCTTAGCGAGCGCGGCGGCTACCGGCGCAACCCGGGCGGCGAGCTCCGCCGCATAGGTCACTGCCTCATCATCCGCTCTCTCCTTTGTAATTAGCTTGGAGACCAGCCCCCATTCATACGCCTGCCTACCACTTATCCTCTCAGATGTGAGCACAAGCTGTGACGCCCTTGAAAGACCGATGAGCCTGCTCAGCCGTTGGGTTCCACCCCAACCGGGCAGTAGCCCTAGGGTGAGCTCGGGGAACCCCAGCTGCGCCTCCTCCGTTGAAAGCCTAATGTCGCACGCTAGGCTGAGCTCGAATCCTCCACCGAGTACGTAACCCTTCATCTCCGCTATGGTTAGCTTGGGTACCTCTGAGAGTAGTCTGAAAACCCTCTGCCCACGCCTCGACATCTCCGTGAAGTCCATACCGCTTTGGAAAAGCTGGTTGAGCTGGGCGCCAGCCGAGAAGTTTTCACCCTTACCGGTGACGAGTATGACGACGACCTCCCTATCGTTCCAAAGCGACCTGACCGCTTCCTCCAATTGGCCGAGCACATCGGCGTTGATAAGATTATTCCTAGTGTTCTCTAAAGTGATCCTCGCAACCTTGGGTGCTGGCCTATCCACAACCACAAACTGCTCCCCCTGTGCACGCTTGGCTGCTGGGTGTGCACCCGAGGAGTTAAACAACTTTTTGAGGCTCCCCTCCGCTATCGTCTTCGCGGGTTTGAAAACCTCCACCCCAAAACTCGAACTCAGTTTCTCCAGTCTAGTCTTAAGCTCCTCCTGGGATATATTGTTAGCCGCGGTTATGGGTCCAAACGGTCTATTGAGTCCCAACTTGACGCCCTCCTCGATGTCCTCAGGGTTCGCGACTCCCTGCTCGACGAGTTTTACGGCTTCGTTTACTTCCAAGCTCAGAACATCCATAAGTTCAACCAGTGAGGATGGGTTCGCCTGGGGGATAACCGCCTTGTTATCACGCCACTCGTAGAATCCCCTACCACTCTTAAGGCCTAGTCTACCCTGCTGCACCATGGCACCCAGCGAGGAACACTTCTTATAGTCCGCGGAGAGCTCACTCCCATAGTATTCCATTGAATGCACAACCACATCAACACCCACGTAGTCCATAAGCTCGTAGGGACCCATGGGTAGACCCTGGCGTTTAAAGTAGGCATCAACCTCGGCGGGTGAAACACCTCTGTCTAGTAGCAGGCAGAAGAGGAGGCCTTCCGGCGCGGTTATCCTGTTAACAACGAAGCCAGGTGTATCCTTTAACACCCTTATGGGTTTCTTCCCAAGTGAAGCCACGAAGCTCACAGCGTCCTCGAACACCTCATCAGCTGTTCCCTCACCACGTATAACCTCCACAGCCTTCATTATTACGGGTGGGTTAAAGAAATGGATCCCCACTATATCCCCCTCCCTACCCGTACCCGCGGCTAGCCTAGTTATCCTGATGTTAGAAGTGTTACTACCTAGTATCACACCCTTAGGTGTGAGTTGGGCGAGCTTGGAGAATATCCCACGCTTCAGCTCCACATCCTCCGGCACAGCCTCCACCACCAACTCAACACCCTCAACCGCACCCTCGAGCGAGCCATGGTAACTGATCCTAGCGTAGGCCTCGTCAGCCTTAGACTTATCAATACGCCCTGAGGAAACAAGCCTATCCAAGCTCAGACGTATCGCACGCCTAGCCCTATCCAAAGCCTCCGGGTACGCGTCCTCCAACCTAACAGTGTAACCCGCTAAGGCCACTGTTTCAGCTATACCGTGACCCATAGTGCCCGCGCCTATAACCCCAACCGAACTAATCTTCCTCACAAAACACATAACAACCAAAGCCGATATATGTTTAACGCGAAACAGAAAACCACCTTATAAAACCACCCAGAGAAAGGAGCTCACACGATATACAGCATCACTGTACAAAAAGTTTATGACGACAAATTTAATTCATTCATTCAGGGCATAAACCATGCAAACAAGTCAAAACGGCTTTTTAATAGTAGCCACATATAGAATACCCGTATATATGCTAGTACCGTTTCGGGTCGTTTGACCACTGGGAGCGCGTTTGAGTGATTTTTGATTAGACTTGTTGTGTTGGTTCAAGTCTCTGAGGAGTTTGCTCTACCTCTTCTTGCTGCTGTATGGGCTGTTTGAATGTGTAGTTCTGGGTGAAGCTGGAGAATATGAGTGTGAGGAGCATGAGTATTATTCCGAAGATGGCTATATAGTTGAATGCTGTGGCGGTGGGGAATTCGCCCACTGGTAGAATTTTTCCTTGGAGTATTGTTATATCCCAACTCTGATATGTGGTCATGATGACTGTGGCCACCACGGGGCCTATTGAGCTGCCAAGAGCCCTGAGGAGGGTGTTCATACCTAGACCGACGGCCCTGTACTCCGCTGGGAGAGAGACCGCAATCATGTTTACGAGTGGGACGATTATGCTCACGAGGCCCACACCCGAGATTAGGCCGTCGAGTAGTAGGTCATACTTCGTGGTTCTGTACACGAGGACTGCGAGGAACCCCAGTGCCGCGATTATTGTGCCCGTTATAACCACGGGTTTGGGTCCGACACGCTGTATCAGTCTCCCCATGAGTGGGCCGAACACGAGCATGCTCAAAGCCACTGGCGCCATAAGTAGCCCTGACTGTATTATTGTGAGGCCGAGGCCGTATGGTCTTGGAAGCTGTGTATAGTATACTACAGCTATAAAGAATAGGAACATACCTATGCCCGATGTCAGCCCTGCTAGGTTTGCCACAGCCACGTTCCTTATCTCGAACAGGCTCAGCTTCATGAGTGGTTCCTTCACTCTCCTCTCATAGGGGAGGAAAACGCCGAACATAACTATTCCCAACACAAGGAGTGCTAGGTTCCCATGTGTGAGCCAGCCTGTGTTTGGCCCCTCGGTGAGGTAGACTAGGAGGGCCACCACACTCGTCATGAGTATGGCTGTGCCCACATAGTCGATGGACTCCTCGGTCCTCACATCCGTCTCCCTAAGGTAGCGTAGTGACAGCACAAAGATGATTAGCGAGAGAATGAAGGCCGTGTGGAAGGCGAAGGGCCACCCCAGGTCTTGGACTATGTAGGAGCCCACTATGAGCCCTAAAGCTGGGCCTATGCCCAACATACCGCTCAGCACACCCTGAGCGAACGCAACCCTCTCCCTAGGGAATATATCGGTGATAATGGCTATGGTTATCGGGAAGATAGCGAAGCCCAAACCCTGTATGGCCCTAGCACCTATCAGGAAACCGATATTGGGTGAGAATCCAGCTAGGCCTACGGCCACAATATAGAACGCCACAGCGAAAATATACATCCTCTTTTTACCATACCTATCAGCTAGTTTACCGAAGAGTGGCGCCGTGGCGGCCCCAACTATTAGATAGGCCGATGTCACCCAGCCAGCGGTTGTGGCGCTCGTTGAGAAATCCTTCTCGATTGTGGGAAGGGCGGGTATAACCATGGTCTCAACATAGTTTATAACGAGCAACATAAGTGCAAGAAGGAGCAGTGTACCACCAGCACCCAGCTTCTGAGTCATACAAGAGAAAACCACCCACCCTTTTAGAAGCTTTATGCCCCAACACTCTAGGAGCTCAAAGCATGGGGAGGCCCATCATTAGGTTCAGGCTTAGACAGTTATGTGAGTATTTTGGGCGGATGAGGGTGCGTGTTCGGCTCCACACCCTCTGGCTCACCCCTAAGAGCCCTCCTCCACCTTTAGTTGCGCATCGGATTCGGCCTGTAGTACAACGTGTTTATAGCTTTCTAAGAGTATTCAAGTGGATTGTGTATGTGGGATTCCGAGACACTCTTCGAACTCGTAGGTTTAAGCGACCCGCGAATATCGCGCAGCGGTGAGTGGTGTGCTTACGTACTGAGCAAGCCCGATTTGGTGGGTGACAAATATGATCAGACACTGGTTATACGGAGCCTTGGAAGCGGGGAGGAGAGGTTTGTGTCTAAGGGGTATATGCCTAGGTTCAGCACCGACTCTAAACGTCTTAGCTACATTACCCCAAGTGATTCAACCGGTAGATCTGAGCTCTGGGTGATGGATTTACTCACGGGCTCCTCTAGGAAGCTGCTCGAGGTTGAATACTTGGTGGATGCTTTATGGTCGCCGCGGGGTGACAGGCTATGCCTCGTCGCATCCAAGAAGCGAGGGGACACGCACCTCTACTTTGAGGAGGATGCGCCGGTTTGGTTTAACTCTAAGGGTTTCTTTGATTCGGAGAAGGCGGAGTTCAGGGTTGTCGACTCAAGTAGTGGTGCGCTACTTGAAAGCTTCGAGGAGAACATTCCGCTTATCCCGTTTCTCACGGTGGCCGTATGGCACGGTGAATCCCTTGTGTACAACTCGCCGAGCAGGGAGAACCCATTCACCAAGTTCACTGTGCACATACGTGATGGGGGTGTTTCACGCATCCTCTTCCAGGATGTTTCGTACACAGCGGTTGACTCCGACGGGCGAACCCTGCTCCTGCATGGTAAACCGAAGAAGGCGCACCACGCGGAGCACAGCTATATTTATTTGTGGGACGGAGGCAAAGTCGAGGCTTTAACGGAGAGGTATGGGTGGAACAACGCTTGGGCACCCCCGAAATTGGGTGGAGACGGTTACGTGTACTATGTGAGCGCGGAGGAGGGTAGGCTGGCGCTCAACCGTGTGAGTGTTGATGACAGCACTCAGCATAGAATTGTCTACGACGACTGCTGGGTCACAGTTTTCGATGTCAGCCCAACCAATAAGGTTGTGTATCTTAAAGAGTCACCCACACAGCCAGGGGAACTTTACCTATGGAATGGGGCGGAGACTAGGCTTACCTCGTATAACACGGCTCTGGCGATGAAGCTTGGGTTTAAGCCACTAAACAAGTTGAGGTATAAGAGTGTTGGCGGACTAGAAATTGATGGGTGGTACCTTAAACCCCAAGCAGATACATCGGGGAAGGCTCCCATGATAGTGTTCATCCACGGCGGCCCGAAGGGGATGTACGGGTATAGGTTCGATTTCCTCGGCCAGCTTTTAGCGCAGAAGGGTTACTATGTGCTCTATACAAATCCACGTGGAAGCGATGGCTACAATGAGGAGTTTGCTATGCGAATAATGCATAGGTATGGCGAGGAGGACTTCGAAGACATTTTGAATGGGGTGGATGAGCTCATAAGGAGGGATGGAAACGTCGACCCCGAACGAGTGGGGGTAACTGGGATAAGTGGGGGAGGCTACCTCACCAACTGGGCTGTGACCCACACGGAGAGGTTTAAGGCCGCCGTAAGCGAAAACGGCATAAGCAATTGGTTCACAATGTACACATACTCAGACATCGGCTACTGGTTCTGCAGGGATCTAATAGGAGAGGACCCACTTCAATCCGAAGAGTACAGGAAGCTCAGCCCAATCTACCTTGCACACAAAGTGAACACACCCATCTTATTCATCCACAGCGTGGAGGACTACCGCTGCCCACTTGAACAGTCCGTTAGCTTCCACCAACTGCTCAAAACGCTACACAAGGAGAGCTATATCGCCGTATTCAGAAGAGGCGACCACGCCCACAGTATTAATGGATCACCCAAACACAGGCTCAAACGAATAAGGCTAATCCAACAATTCTTCGAAGCAAAACTAGTGAAGCAGCAAGCAGGATTCACGCCGAAACTAGAGAAATGAGACACACCTAGTACCCCACCTCCCATTAGCCATTCGTCGATACTATTTACGAGCCACCCCACTTGGTGTGGAAGCCCCCTGAATCATCGAACCACTCCGCCACGCAACCAATCCCAAGGGGGGCGGAGGGATATATGGCTAAGCTAAACGGGCATACCCAGCATCTTGACCTGCAAATATACGTGGCTTTGGTGTCACCACCTTTATGTTAGGTTGGTGTCTTGAACTTCACGAGATTCACTCCTAGTAATCCTATGCTCAGGCTTTCTTTAACGAATTATAGTTTAATAGACTGGCGGAGTAAGCTGCACTAATATTTGAGTCGGTGATGGTTATGATGGATCTTCATTGAAGAGTAGGGTTGCAGATGTCATTGTTGAGTATCTTGTTGCTGCAGGTGTAACGCGTGTTTACGGTATCGCTGGTGACTCGCTTAACGCCTTTACTGAGAATTTTCGCAGGCGAACAGATATTAGATGGGTCAACACTAGGCACGAAGAAGCCGCGGCCTTCGCGGCTGGCGCCGAGGCTCAGCTCACAGGTAGGCTTAGCGCGTGTGCGGGTAGCTGCGGTCCGGGGAACCTCCACTTAATAAACGGCCTCTTCGACGCTAATAGAAGTAGGTCTCCTGTTGTCGCGATAGCCTCCCAGATACCGAGCAGTGAAATAGGCACAAACTATTTTCAGGAAACCCACCCCGAATACCTGTTCAGGGACTGTAGCGTGTACTGTGGTGTGGTGAGTGAGCCGGGTCAGGTTGGAAGCATAATGAGCATCGCTATACAGTCCTCTCTTGGTAGGCGTGGTGTTTCCGTCGTGGTTGTACCGGGGGATATAGCGTGGGCCGAAGCTGAGGCTGCTGACCCACCGGATTTCTCGGGTGCATATCCAGTTACCACTCCCCCAGTCGAAGATGTGAGACGTGCGGCTGAACTACTCAATGCTGCTGGGAAAATCACGATCTTTGCTGGTGCTGGGTGCTCGGGTGCGCATGACGAACTGGTGAGTGTTGCTGCGAAGCTTAAGGCACCCATCGTGCACACCTTGAGAGGAAAAGAGTATGCAGAGTATGACAATCCCTACGATGTGGGTTTGACGGGTCTTCTTGGTTTCTCCTCGGGCTACTACGCGATGATGGACTCCGATGTTTTACTCATCCTCGGAGCGGATTTCCCATATAGACAGTTCTACCCCACCCGAGCCAAGATAGTGCAGGTGGATATTAGAAGGGAGCAGATAGGGAGGAGGGTTCGGGTTGACGTGGGTATTGTTGGAGATGTGAAGGCTTTTCTACAAGCGCTTATACCCTTAATCAGGGACAAGGTGGACGACAAGCATCTCCATGCATCCCTAGAACACTATAGGAATGTGCGGGAGAGCCTGGATAAACACGCGGCCATTGGGGATGGTAAGCCGCCTATTAGGCCCCAATATCTAGCCAAACTGGTCGATGAGCTTGCCTCGGACGACGCAATAATCACCTGTGACGTCGGCACACCCACACTGTGGGCGGCGCGCTATATAAGAATGAACGGTAAACGGAGGCTTCTCGGTTCCTTCACACACGGCTCGATGGCTAACGCCTTACCACAAGCAATAGGCGCACAACTCTCTCATCCAGACAGGCAGGTTGTGAGCCTCTCTGGCGACGGAGGCCTCAGTATGCTCCTTGGTGAACTACTAACACTTGTGCAACACGACCTACCCGTTAAGGTTATAGTCTTCAACAACTCCGCTCTGAGCTACGTCGAACTTGAGATGAAGGCGGAGGGATTACTGCCATACGGAACAGAGCTAAAAAACCCTAATTTCGCAACCCTCGCCCAGTCGGTTGGGATGGCTGGGGTCAGAGCGGAGCAGCCAGCCGACCTTAGAAAGGCTCTTTCAGACACCCTCAACGCTAAGGGTCCAGCGCTCCTCGACGTTGTGGTAAACAGAAACGAGCTGGTAACCCCACCAAAGCTCACGTTGAAAGAGCTCACAGGATTCGGCTTATACCTAATAAAGGCCGTTTTAAACGGTCAAGGGGACGAGGTAATAGACTTGGCGAAATCTAATCTATTCGACACGAGATTCTAAGATCAGTTGAATACCTAGGTTTGGTGTAAATAACGTTTTTGCCGCGGCGTCTATTCATGGCTCTAACGTCTCGGTGGCATAGAGCGCCGCTCGTGTTGGTGGGTGTTATACACCGATCTTAGAACATATAATCATAAAGATGTCGATGTGTGGCCTCCAATATGCGTCCTAAAGAACCTGATTGGAGGCGTAGGCTGTTTCAATTTCTCCAGAGTTTTTAAGAGCTTTTGAGCATCAAGATATGGGTGTTGTTCTCAAACGCCTAAAATGGTTTTTATACCTTTCATTTTAGGTTGTTGATATCGTGTTCATAGTTGAACGGGCCTCCATAGGAGATCACTGCGTTTAAACCCAGATTAGAGGAAGTGTGGATGAGTCTGGATTATGACTGGGCGACGAGTGCGATGCGGATGGAAATCACGGCAGATCTCCCTTCTCGCCACGCAGTCTCTCAATCTTGTGCGTGAGGGGTACAACTGAGCAGTCCTCGTCAACCACCAGCTGTCCAGCATTGCCCTTAGAACCCCATATCCTGTACCAGAGTATATATGTGACGCCAAAGCACCCCATGAGTACTGAGGCTGCGAAGCCTGGGGGATAGAAGGTTTCCAATATTCCCCATAGGTTTAGGGCCACCATGACTACGGCGGCCACGATTACCCCGATCGAAACCTTCTCGATCCTTTTCAGGAAGAGTGGTAGACCCATTGTGTCAATGGTTCTACCGAGAACCCACAGCACTGATAATGGAACCCCGAGCACCGCAAAAGCGCCGACAACACCGAGCCATAGAACCGATGCTAGGGTTAGAATGCCCGTGATTAGGCCGACGAATAAAGTAGCGGTTAGCGGCTGACCGTTACTCCTCACCCCCGCAAAAGCTTTGGGTGCGCTTTTCTCCCTTGCCAAGTTAAAGAGAATTCTTGCGGCACCAACTGTGACCCCTATGTTCTGGACTAGGAGACTGTTTAACGCCAAAATCGCGGTGATGGCAAGGGCCACAGTGCTTATTCCACCGATCTCTTGGAAGAGGGGCTGCGGGCTATTCGTCAGACTCGATACGTTTGAGAGGCCCCAGCCCACAACTATGGCATATGAGCCGAGGATCATGGATAACCCGCCTATTAAAAGCGCGAGCCACATCCCCCTCGAGATTGTTTTGGTGGGTACACGCGTCTCTTCTCCGAGGTAGGTGGCTGTTCCAGCCCCAGATATGCTCACTAGGCTTAGTATAAAGGCCGTCGCAAGCCCGCTGAACCCGCTCGTCATAGCTGTGGGCTCGAAGGGGGTAACGGGGAACCCGTGCTCGGCGACCACGTATGCGAAGAAGCCTATTAGTAGTATGACTTCGAGTGTGGAGCCAATCATAACAATTCTACCCATAAGCGACTTCACATTTGTCAGGCTGATGAGCGTTGGATAAACAATTGTGAGAATTATGGCTAACACTGCGTAAGCGGGTGGCACGGTTATTCCGAAGAATGAACCCGCCACTTCGAGCAAGAGATAGACAGCCAAAGCGTCGAATGCGTTAAGGAAGACGTATGCGGCAACCTCGGTGAGCGCCTCGAAGAGACTCAGCTTCTTAGATCCATAAGCCCCACTTGAAAACGAGTAGTACCCCCCAGGGCTAGCAAGCTTGTTAGAATAGCCTGTGAGTATCCATATCCACAACACGCTGCCCAAGAATGCCATGATGGTTGCGAGAGGGACCGCGGCGCCCGCGTAAACCACTGCCGCGGTTGTTGTTGAAACAACGCTGCCGAGCGGAGCCGTCACACCCATCGCTTGACCATAAACCTCTTTCAGACCGAGTACACCTCTCCGCAGATTAGGGAAGAATGAACCTGAATCAGCGTCTCCATCCATAGGGGATCAGCTTAATTAGAGTCTCTAAAGAAATATATAAATCCTACCTAAAAATCGAGATTATATAAAATATACTAGTGAAAATCTAGAAAAATCGAAATATCTTTGAATTACAGGTTCGGCCTCCCCACTGTGATACTCCACGCAGAACTGTAACCAAATATTCGACTGTATACGCTCATTCCTTCTTTATGAGCACGGAGAGCGGCAGCTCAGAGAAGATGTGCGAGAGTGGTATGCACCCGTTGGATTTAACCTCCATACCAGTGAGGGTATCAACGTAGTTTCCAGCATCAACCTTAATGGTTCCCTCGCCCCAAGCCTGCCCAATGGGGGGGAAGGGTAAACCGACTACGAGTCGGGGTACCACTACAACAACACGCTTAGCTCTTTCGTAGCCTACAAGTTGCCTCGTGGTTGGGATAAGCTCATAGCCACCGTATTGAAACACTTCTGGCAATTTCCTCCTGAGGTGGAGGAGACGTGTGGTGATATACATCTTTATCCCACCGTCATATATATTTACCATTAGCCTTCCAGCATCCACATCTTTTACGGCTTTAAGCATTCGCTTCAGATGCGGGAAGTCAACATGCGTCCTATTATCGGGGTCTGTAAGTAGAAACCTCCATACCTCGCATCCCTGATATATATCTGGTATGCCGGGTGATGTCATCTTTAGTATGAGAGTTGAAAGCGAGTAGAGCATGCCGAGGGGAGCAACCTTTTCAACCATTCGACCAATTAGGAGCCTGATATCTTTGCGTTCGAATACCTCGTCTATTAGTTCCATTACCTTTTCCTCATACACCGTGTTGGGTTGTATCCAAGATGTGTTTTCACCCGCTTCCCGCATGGCCTTGAGTGTGAACGAGCGTATACGCTCCTTGTAGCCGGGAGTCAAACCCTCCATAGGCCATGTGCCTACGAGTGTTTGGTAGAGCCTATACTCATCGTTCGGGTCCACAGGGGGGTTGAGCGAGGCCCTCAATTCCCTCACGAAACTGGACCACTCAGTTGGCATCTGTGAGATAACATCAAGCCTACATCGCACATCCTCGCTGAGTTTGGAGTCGTGAGTCGAAGTTGCAGACATAGTAAGCGGCCAGTGGGCGAGTCGACTCTTATTGAACTCGTGGAGGCTATCGACACCACACCCGGAGACCTGGAGGTCGCCCCCAACCTCGTTCATCGATATCAGTCTGTTGTACACGAATAGAACACTATCCTCGTAGCCCTTGGCGGTTACCGCGGGTAGTATCTGCTGGAGTTTCAGAAAGGTACCCCTATCTCTTTTGATGAGGCTGAGAATTGAGCCGTCGGGATCGATGGAGCTGATCAAACGCATATCCCAATCGCTTATCGTGGCATCGTCGACATATGTCCGATACACTGGGAGCCTGATTACGAATTGGAGCAGCTTTTCACGTAAATTATTGAAGTCTGGGAATCTTGCTTGGAACTCTCTAAAAACCCTTTCAAACTCGGCTTTCAGTAGCTTCTCTACCACAAATCTTCTTTTCTCTGCGATTAGTGAGTCAAGATCGATCTTCCTACCTATGAACTCCTCGTAGATCTGGGTAAGGTGGGAGGCATTCTCCTCATCTATAAATAGTTGGTTGACCCTATTCATAAAGTCGTAGCCCGTCGTACCATTACAGGCCCAGTTCCCTCTGAGTTCCTCATCACCTGCGAGGATCTTCTCCACCACAATATAGGCATCTCCAACCAAGCCACGCAGCCACTTAAGATAGCCGGCGGGGTTCATCAAGCCATCTATGTGATCCACACGATACCCGTCGACACCCAAATCTGCTAGCTTTGATAGAACGCTGTGCGACTCGTCGAACACCCACTTCTTCTCAACATTCACACCTATGAGTTCGTTAACGTTAAAAAACCTCCTATAATTGGGCTGCTCTTTCGACTCTGAAAGGGTATAGTATTGGCAGTCCAAAACCCTTCTAACTAGGTCTGGATTAAGCCTTTCAAGTCTCTGGTTATCACTGGGTCCAGCTTGGCGTAGCACGTCTAGGCCTTCTTGATTTATCGGAAACCACTTGTCCGAGTAGATTATGGATGGCAGGCCTCGAGCTAGTCCTATCCTGATTTTTCCCTCGCTTATGAGTTTCTCCACGTCGGATTCGAGTATGGGTAGGATGACGCGTTTAGAGCTGACCCAGTCGATGTCAAAGTACTCCGAATACCGGCTCCGCAGGCCTTTTTCGAGTACGTCCATAAGCCTCCAATTCGCTTGGTGTACAGCCATGTGGTTTGGGACTATGTCCTGTATAATGCCCAACCCCCGCTTCCTCGCTTCCTCCACCAGTGCGCGGTAATCCTGCTCGCCGCCTAATTCCTCGTTTATAGTGGAGTGGTCAACTACGTCGTAGCAGTGAGTGCTTCCGGGTCTGGCTCTCAGGATTGGTGAAAGGTAAAGGTGGGTGACGCCAAGCTCCGAGAAATAGTTGAGTAACTCTATCACGCTTGTGAATGGGAATTCCCTGTTAAGCTGGAGCCTGTATGTTGAGAGTACACTCACGCCTCAACCCTCCTGTAGACCAGCGCTGATCTTCCCTCAACTTCAATTTCAACTTCTGACTCAACTGTTAATTCTTGGGGTTTCAGGCTCCGAGCGTATGGGTGCAGCACTAGTTCCCACTTTTTGCCTACTCGCGGTATCTTTAACTTTACATTGTTTGGGTTACCGTTCAGGATTATGAGGAAGGAGTCATCTGCAACCCTTTCTCCGAACTCGTTAATTTCATCCATGGATCCTCCTTCGAGTACGAAGATTATGGTTTGGGTGGGCGAATTCCACTGAGACTCACTCACTTCGTTGCCATCTAGCCCGAACCACGTTACATCCTTAAAGGGTGAGCCGAAGAGCTTCCTACCTTGGAAAAACATCGCCCTCCTAAAGATTCTGTGGGCCTTAAAGAAGCGCACCACGCTTCTCATAAAAAGCTGGAAACTCGCCCTGCGCTCATCAAGGTTCCAATCATACCAGCTTATCTCGTTGTCTTGGCAGAATGCGTTGTTATTCCCACGCTGGCTTCTCCCCAGCTCGTCTCCGCCGAGAACCATGGGTACGCCTTGGCTGATGAAAAGGGTGATAATGAGGTTCCTCTTCTGCTTTTCCCTGCACGTGAGCACACCGACGTCTTCGGTTGGGCCTTCGGCGCCACAGTTCCAGCTGAGGTTGTCGTTCGTACCATCAGTGTTGCCTAGCTGGTTTGCCTCGTTGTGTTTGGCGTCATAACTCACGAGGTCCTCGAGTGTGAATCCGTCGTGGGAGGTCACATAGTTTATGCTTGCGAATGGGGTGCGCTCGCTCCCCAAGTATAGGTCTGGCGACCCTAGTAGCCTGTTTGCGAGCTCACTGTACACCACAGGCTCCCCACGCCAGAACCTACGCACGGCGTCCCTGAACTTGCCGTTCCACTCCGCCCACAGATAGGGGAAGTTGCCGACTTGGTAGCCACCGGGGCCGACATCCCACGGCTCCGCTATGAGTTTAACTCTGGAGAGGATTGGGTCCTGTTGGAGTGTTATGAAGAAGGTGGAGAGCATATTTACACTGAAGAGTTCACGTGCAAGTGAAGCTGCCAAGTCAAACCTAAAGCCATCGACATGCATTTCAGTCACCCAGTACCTTAGACTGTCGAGCACCATTTGAAGCACCCTCGGATGGCTCAGGTTCAGTGTGTTACCTGTACCGGTAAAGTCGAGGTAATAGCGTGGGTTATCTGGCACCAACATGTAGTACGAGGTGTTATCTATACCCCGAAAACACAAGGTTGGACCCAGGTGATTACCCTCAGCGGTGTGGTTGAAGACCACGTCTATTATTACCTCTATACCCGCGTTGTGTAGCTCGTTCACCATACTCTTAAACTCGACCACCTGCTCGCCCAGACAGCCAGAGCTCGAGTATCTGCACTCGGGTGCAAAGAAGCCCACAGTGTTGTATCCCCAATAATTCTTCAATCCCTTCTCCACTAGGAATCTCTCATCAACGAAGTGGTGCACAGGCATAAGCTCCAGCGTTGTCACACCCATCTCCTTCAAGTGGTCGATAACACCACTTGAGGCGAGCCCCGCATAGGTGCCGCGGAGAGCTTCTGGGAGATCAGCTCTAAGCCTAGTCATTCCCCGAACATGCGCCTCATAGATAACAGTATCACTCCAAGGAATCTTCCTCCTCAGAAAATTGTGGTCATCCCACTCAAAATAGGGGTCAACCACCACGCACTTAGGCACAAACCTATCCGAAGCCCTCTCATCAAATGAGAGGTCGGCCGCCTGGTCGCCGATCTTATAGCCAAACACCGCGTCATCCCACAACAGGCTCCCAGCGATCGCCTTAGCGTAAGGGTCTATCAAGGCCTTATTACGGTTAAACCTGAAACCCATTTCGGGCTTATATGGCCCATCAACCCTGTACGCATAAAGCTGTCCTGGGCGAACACCGGGCACGAAAACGTGCCACAGGTCACCCGTCTTCTGCCTAACACTTATCGCTTCGCTTGGTTGAGCATCATTGGGGTTACGATACAACAGAAGGTCGACCGCGGAAGCGTTCTCCGAAAAGAGAACAAAGTTAACGCCGTCGTCATCCTCAAACCACGTTGAACCCAGAGGATAAGAATAACCAGGGCGAAGAGGCCTATCCCTATACCTGAGCATAAATAGCCATCCAAGCACTCCTATATTAACCCATTTTGAAAATGGGGGTAAAAACTACACTAAGGGATCTTCACAAGACACTGCAGTATCAGTAGATGGATAAAATGTGCAGGGTATAGTGTGCCATACACTTTTCAAAGCCACGCACCACAGGGCGTGGTAGCTTACAACGAGTATGGTGTGCCAGAGTTCCAGAGAGACCATGTTAGATTAATCGTGGGGTAGCTATGGGTTATCCAAAGCTTTAAATTATGTGTGAATGCTCATTATGTGTGCCGAGGATTTCTAGGAAGCGTGAGGAAAGGGGTGAAGCGCGTATTGAGCGACGCAGAAAGAGGTGGCAAGTGATCCAGACAGCCCTAGTGGGTAGCGTTTTACTCTTCTTCGGTTGGCTATACGCATACATACTCTATAGCAGAATCCTCTGGTTATACTTGACATCAATAGCTGCACTCGCCGTAGTGATTTATCCTTCAATATATTACTTGATCCGCTATGTTGGCGGAGTAGTTGAGCGAAACAGTAGACACAACAGAAGTGGCGCCGCACCACTCGTGGATGGTGGAGGTATAAACGCGCTCTACGTCCAGGGAAACTGGCTTGACCGCTGGGAAAGAGAGAAGCAGGAGAAAAAGGGCGGCGGTAATTAACACATAGAGCCGCAAACAGAATAAAGTGCTAACCGATACTAACGCCCAGGCTGGGCTCGGGTACCTGTAGGGAGTAAACGGTTCGCCGAGTCCAACCTTCAATCCACTAATACCACGCTTGGAACACACCTACAGGCCACCAAACATGTACATTAGAGTGCAGGGTGGGGGGTAACACAGCCCTACTTCCATGTGTCATGCAACCTTGACCGTATTACCATTTAACCGGTCTTGCGTCAGCCATGATTAGCTTAAGGAATCATTCGAATATGGTTTACTGGTACTGCTGGCGCAGTGTGCTCTTGTGCTCAAAGTTGGGCTGGGTGATGGCTGTCTCAGCTTTATAAACTTTCCAAAACCTCGCCTTTTATGGTAGACCCAAAATTCGTGCGCGGGGTCCAATCAGCGTCAAATACAAATTTGGGTCTACCGTTTAGGGCGGGGTAGCTCATATATTGGTATCGATGTATATCGCTATTCCACTTCTAAATATGTGTTTACCGGCGCTCACCTGTCTTGGGAATTCGCCCACGCTCACCTCTAGGGTCCAGTTGCCACACGCTATTTCGGAGTCCTCGAAGACCAATAAGAGGTTGACTTCACCCCTAGCTATGTGCAGATAGTTCTCTGTGTAGAGTAGCCTCACATTCCTCTTACACTGAAGGTTGAATCGTCTCCTTATAGCGATTAGTCGCTTATAGTAGTCTAGGAACTGCTTGCCCACTTGTGTTTGGGTCTTACCCCAATCGAGCTTTGAGTTTTCGAAGGCTATAGGAGACTGTGGGTCAACGTAGTGCTCACCCATCTCCTTCTTTTTGCCCTGACGAGTAGCCTCAGCTATTTTTGGGTCGGAAAAATCTGAGAAAAAATAGAAGGGGTTCGTTTCACCATATTCTTCACCCATAAAGATAAGTGGTATATAGGGTGAAAGAATTGTGAGCACAGCAGCCATCTTCGCTTTGAGCTCACCCGCAAGTGTGAGCAACCTCTTACCATCGGCTCTGTTACCCACCTGGTCGTGATTCTGTGAGTACACAACAAAGCTGCATCCATCCAAGTCACTGACGGGCGCCCCATGAGTCTTCTCCCTGAAGCTGGAGTATACACCGTCATACACGAACACCTCTGTGAGCGCCTTGGCTAGATCCTCAACCCCGTGGAAGTCCTGGTAGTAACCGGTGCGCTCACCTGTCATGTAAACGTGGAGGGAGTGGTGGAAGTCATCGCTCCACTGCGCGTCAGCCCCATAACCACACTTCTCGGGTGACCTAACGATTTTCGGGTCGTTTAGGTCGCTTTCAGCAATAACTACGAAGCTTCTCCCCAACTCACTTTGTGCGTGCTTGACCGCCTCACATATCTCCTGGACGATGTGTTTCGGCGAGCCGTCATAAATGGCGTGCACGGCGTCTAAGCGTAGCCCATCCACGTGGTACTCGTACACCCAGTAGAGCGCATTCTGGACAATGAACCTCCTAACCTCGTCGGAGCCGGCTTCATCCAAGTTGTAGCCCTTACCCCACGGCGTAGAGTACCTCTTGGAGAAGTAGGGTCCCAGAGCATCCATATAATTCCCCTCCGGGCCAATATGGTTGTAAACCACGTCGAGTATAACGCCGAGCCCCCTTCTGTGCGCCTCGTTAACGAAGCTCTTTAACCCATCCGGTCCGCCATAGCTATTCTGAACAGCGTATGGTAAAACGCCATCATAACCCCAGTTCCTTGACCCCGCAAACTGGGCCACAGGCATCAGCTCAACCGCGGTGACACCCAAGTCCCTCAAGTAGTCGAGCCGCGAAATCGCTGAGTTAAACGTTCCCTCAGGGGTGAAAGCGCCAACGTGCAACTCGTACACCACTAACTCCTCTTTACTCACACCCCTCCAACACCCATCCCCCCAAGCATAGTTTGGTTTCACCACTTGAGATGGCCCATGAACACCGCGGGGTTGAAATCTAGAGGCTGGGTCGGGAACCTCTATGCCCCCACATGAATATTTATACTCCGTATTTGGAGGTATATCGTCCAACTCAAGATGAAACCATCCTCTGACGCCACGAGTCATCGGTATAACTCGTTTCGCGTCGTCTCCGTATAACACAAGTGAAGCACTCTTGTGGTAGGGCGCCCAAACATTGAACCTCACCTTATTATTATCTGTCGTGTTAGCGCAAAAATCCGGTGACCACACACCTCCCGTGATTAGGTGTGAGAATTTAAAACCTGCTGCTTCCAACACCCCAAGGCCGGGTTAATGTCGCCATCATAGCCAAGGCGTGGATCTAAAAGGCTCCAGTGACACACTTACGGCCAGCATTCAGATGGTTTAACGTTATGGGGGGTTCGAGGGGCGAAAGTCCCCACCCGCTCCGCGAGGGCGGGGTATTTCACTGAGGCTCGTAATATTTATTAGAAATGCTCACGTAATCTTCGCTTAGGTTGATGGGTTGAACGGTTTAGAGGGAAGTATTAGCGGAAACGATGTGCTAAGCATTGTTAACTTCGATAATGATAGGCCAGACCTGTTGCTTGGCCCCCATATGAAGGGTGGTAGTCTCAGTGTTAGGTGTTATCTGCCGCTAGCCGTTAGCGCTTGGATAAGGGATTATAAGGGGCGTGTTTCACCGCTCACTAAAATCCACGATGCAGGGTTATATGTGGCAGAGCTGGGGCGGGAGGTCTCTGAGCTGGGATACACCGTTTGCTTTAAGGATAAGGCGGGGTATACTCATGAGTTCGAGGACCCATACTCGTTTAAGCCTAGCATAACACAGTTCGAGCTCTACCTGTGGGGTAAGGGGGAGCTTGAGCGGAGCTTCGACACGTTCGGCGCACACCTAGAGTCACGCGGAGGTGTACGGGGTGTTAGGTTCGCTGTGTGGGCGCCCAACGCCCGCGCTGTGAGTGTGATTGGGAACTTTAACCACTGGACGGTTGGAGCTCACCCCATGATCCGTAGGGAGGGAGGTGTTTGGGAGCTGTTCGTTCCGCGTGTATCGGAGGACGAAGTGTACAAGTTCGCCGTCAAATCCGGTGACGGCGCCGTAAAGCAGAAGGCGGACCCCTACGCCTTCAAGTGTGAAGTTCGCCCCCGCACAGCCTCGGTTGTCTGCGATTTGTCGCGTTATGCTTGGGGTGACCAAGAATGGCTCTCCGCAAGGGCTAAGCGTGAACACTGTGATGATCCAATATCCATATACGAAGTCCACCTTGGTTCATGGATGGAGAAGAGGTCTACCGCTTCTGTGTTCCCCAGGTACCCAGATCTCGCGAAGACGCTCGCCAGCTACGTTAAAGACATGGGTTTCACACACGTTGAGCTTTTACCCATAATGGAGCACCCCCTCGACTCTTCATGGGGGTATGAGGTCACAGGGTACTATGCGCCCACGGCAAGGTTCGGTTCACCGACCGAATTCATGGAGTTCGTTGACACCCTACATAGAGAGGGCGTCGGCGTAATACTCGACTGGGTTCCAGGCCACTTCCCGAAGGATGACTGGGGTCTTGGCCTGTTCGATGGAACCCATCTCTACGAGTCGGAAGATGAGTTGAGAAGGGAGCACCCCGACTGGAATACGTATATCTTCGACTACTCTAAAAATCAGGTTAGAAACTACCTTATTTCGAACGCTCTCTTCTGGTTTGAAAAGTACCATGTTGACGGCCTGCGTGTGGACGCCGTGGCCTCCATGCTTTACCTAGACTACTCGAGGCCACCGGGGAAGTGGAGACCTAATAAATACGGTGGCAGGGAGAACCTTGAGGCCATAGAGTTTATCCGAGATCTCAACAGCGTGGTGCACAACCGTTTCCCTGGGGTGGTAATCATAGCCGAAGAGTCGACCGCGTGGCCCAACGTCACAAGACCCGTGCACTCGGGTGGATTGGGGTTCGATTTTAAATGGAACATGGGGTGGATGCACGACACCCTGGACTACTTCTCAACGGATCCGATATATAGGAAGTATGAGCATGGGAAGCTCACGTTCAGTATATGGTACGCATTCAGTGAAAGCTACGTGTTACCCTTATCCCACGACGAGGTTGTGCACGGGAAACGCTCAATGCTTGAAAAGATGCCTGGGGACGAATGGCAGAAGTTCGCGAACCTCAGGCTGTGCTATGCATACATGTTCGGCCACCCAGGCAAGAAGCTAATATTCATGGGTAACGAGTTCGCGCAGAGAAGCGAGTGGGATGAGCGCTCGGGTCTCGACTGGGATGCCCTCAACAACCAAGCTAATAAGGGTGTTCAACTATTAATTCGAGACCTAAACCGCCTATACACCACTAGGCGCGAGCTCCACGAGTCAGAGTGTAGCCCCTCATGTTTCGAGTGGGTTGATTTCAGGGATGTTGAGCAGAGTGTGATAAGCTTTATGCGCTGGTCTAAGGACCGCGAGAGCTACTTGCTGTTTGTATATAACATGACACCCGTACCCCGCACGGGCTACAGGGTGGGCGTCCCTAGGCTGGGGTTCCATAGGGAGGTGTTGAACACGGATGCCAAGGAGTACGGTGGTAGCGGTGTGGGCAACCTAGGAGGGGTGAACGCTGAAGAGTACGCTTTCCACGGGCACCCTTATTCAATAAGTATAACGCTGCCCCCCCTAGGGGCGCTCGTATTCGAGAACCAACCAAGTATAAAGCATCCGGCTGGAGAGTTGGTTGGAAATGTGAAGGTAGAGAAGCTAATAAATGGTAAATAGTAGATAAGAAGCCACCACGGAATGTTTTTCCATGTTTAAACTTGAGGGTCACTGGAGCCTCCGCGGTGCTACTGATCCACCACAAAATGCGTGTATAGAATTCTTAGTGTGGGGGTTCCAATACGGGGAATGACTTTTATAGTGCCGATCAAATGATATTTACATGATTGGGCGCGAAGGGGACATCGTCATTCAGGATGTGCACCCAATGATTGATGCGGGAAGGTATCCAGTAAAAAGGATTGTGGGTGATGTGCTTAAGGTTGAGGCGGAAGTATTCACAACGGGCGAAAAGCATGTCTGCGTGGACTTGCTGGTTAAACCCCCCTCCAGCGGGGCGTGGCTGAGGGTTCCTATGGAGCAGGTATCTGAGGATCGCTACGTGGGTCACTACACCCTCTTGGAGCTGGGCTCAACGATGTACACGCTTGAGGCTTGGGTGGATGAGTATCATACGTGGTTAAAAGGGTTTGCGAGGTGGCTCTCAAGTGGTGAGGATATAAGTGTGGATTTACAGGATGGTTTAAACATCTTAAAAGGATTCATACGTGTTGCTGATTCAGAGGATTCAGCAATAATCAGCAGAGCTATAGAAAAGATTAAAGAAGCCGGAATTGACTCGTTGTACAGTGCAGCCGCGGCTGGGGACTTGCTTGGTGCGACGCGGAGGTGTTCTAGAAAGGGTGGCAGTGTAAGGTTCACCCCAGACTTGGAGGTGGTGGTCGATAGGGCGAAGGCGGGTTTCTCCGCTTGGTACGAGATGTTCCCGCGCTCCCAGACACGCTCGCCTGAGCGCAGTGGTAACTTTAGAGACGTCGAAGCGAGGCTTGAAGACATCGCCCGCATGGGTTTCGACGTGGTCTACTTTCCACCCATCCACCCAATAGGTCGGACGAATCGGAGGGGTAAAAACAACTCACCCAACCCCTCACCCGCAGACCCCGGTAGTCCCTGGGCTATTGGTTCGGCTGAAGGTGGACACAAGAGTATCCACCCAGAGCTTGGTAGTCTAGACGACTTTAAACGGCTTCTCAAAAAGGCTGAATCCCTCGGCTTAGAGATAGCGCTAGACTTAGCCTTCCAGTGCTCCCCTGACCACCCCTATGTCCGCGAACACCCCGAATGGTTCTATCATAGAAGCGATGGTAGCATCAGATACGCTGAGAACCCTCCGAAGCGCTACTATGATGTTTACCCACTGAACTTCGATAATCCAAGCTGGCCCGAGCTCTGGGAGGAGCTCAAAAGCATTGTCGAGTTCTGGATTGAGGCGGGCGTCAGGATATTTAGGGTTGACAACCCCCACACAAAGCCGTTCAGCTTTTGGAGGTGGCTCATCGAGGGCATCAGAAGAGAACACCCTGACGTTATATTCCTAGCCGAGGCGTTCACGAAGCCCAACGTGATGTACCACTTAGCCAAAATAGGATTCACCCAGTCATACACCTATTTCACATGGAAGAACTATAACTGGGAGATAGAGCAATACTTTAGGGAGTTAAGCTCGCCACCAATAGTGGAGTTTTTCAGACCAAACCTGTTCACGAACACGCCGGACATACTGCCCTTCGTGCTCCAGTATGGTGGGCGACCTGCGTTCGAGCTCAGACTCATACTTGCGGCAACCTTATCACCCGTTTACGGGATATACAGTGGCTACGAGCTGTGCGAGAACAAGGGCATACCTGGCAAGGAGGAGTACGCCGATTCCGAGAAGTACGAGATAAAGCCTCGCGACTGGGATGCGCCTGGCAATATTAAACCACTCATCACCCAAATTAACCGGATTAGGAGGGATAACCCAGCGCTTCAAAACTTCAAGAATATCCTCTTCTGCGGGGTTAACAACCCCAACTTTGTGGCCTATATTAGGTGGAGCGATGATTACTCTAACGTGATACTTGTGGTGGTCAACGTTAACCCGTTTGAAGAGCACTATGCGACGGTGAGGACAAACTTGGGTAGGTTCGGGGTGAATACTTCCGAGTATGTCGTGGAGGACCTGCTCACCGGGGCTAAGTACACATGGCATGGCGAGGAGAACTTCGTCAAACTAAACCCTAAAGTTCAGTGCGCACACATCTTTAAAGTAAAGTAGGTGGGGAGGGGTGTTGGATTCAAACAACAGGCTTTGGTACAGGGATGCGATATTCTACGAGATACCGGTTAAATCATTCTACGACTCAAACAACGACGGCATAGGTGATTTCAAAGGGTTGACACAAAAGCTCGACTACCTGGCTTGGCTTGGGATAGACTGTGTGTGGCTCCTACCCTTCTACAAGTCGCCTATGAGGGATGATGGGTACGACATCTCGGACTACTACTCTATCCAACCCGAGTACGGCACGCTTGAGGACTTCGACGAGTTCGTGGAGCAGGCGCACAGGCGGGGTATAAGGGTTATCGCCGACCTGGTCTTAAACCACGTCTCCGACCAGCACCCCTGGTTTCAGGAGGCGCGTAACCCAAACTCCCCAAAGCATGACTGGTTCGTGTGGAGTGACACTGACAAGAAGTATTCGCAGGCTAGGATAATCTTCATTGACACGGAGAAGTCAAACTGGACATGGGATCCCATAGCAAAACAGTACTATTGGCATAGGTTCTATTCACACCAACCAGACTTGAATTACGATAACCCCGAAGTCCGGGAGGAGATAAAGAACGTGGTCCGCTTCTGGCTCAAGCGTGGCCTAGACGGGTTTAGATGCGATGCTGTGCCATTCCTCTTCGAGCGTGAAGGTACGAACTGTGAGAGTCTACCCGAGACCCACGCATACTTTAAGGAGTTGAGGAGCATGGTGGATAAAGAATTCCCGGGGACAATACTGCTGGCTGAAGCGAACCAGTGGCCCACAGAGGCTAAAGCCTACTTTGGTAATGGTAACGACGAGTTTCATATGGCTTTCAACTTCCCCCTGATGCCCAGAATGTTCATCGCCCTCGCAAAGGAGGATAGGACGCCAATAGTGGACATAGTCAAGCAGGTTATCCCAATACCTGAAAACTGTGATTGGGGCACATTTCTCAGGAACCACGACGAGCTCACACTAGAAATGGTCACCGACGAAGAAAGAGACGTGATGTACCATGAATACGTAAAGCACCCGAAGATGAGGTTGAACTTGGGTATTAGGAGGAGGCTTGCACCACTGGTTGATGATGACCAGAACACTATTAGATTACTCCACGCGCTCTTATTCTCTCTGCCTGGGAGCCCATTCCTCTACTACGGTGATGAGATAGCTATGGGCGACAACATATACTTGGGTGACAGGAACGGTGTTAGAACCCCCATGCAGTGGTCTCCTGACAGAAACGCAGGCTTTTCGAAGTGCGACCCCGAGCAGCTCTACGCCCCAGTGATAACAAACCCAATCTATCACTATGAGTCACGTAACGTCGAAACACAGAGTAGACTCAGCTCTTCACTGCTTAACTGGCTGAGGGAGATTATTAAGGTTAGAAAAAAGTATTCCGATGTGTTGGGGCGGGGTGAGATAAGATTCATAGAGCATCCAAACCTTAAGGTGTTCGCTTTTATCCGAAGCTATAAGGGTAAGACAATCCTGTGTGTGAACAATCTATCCAAGAAGCCAACAGCTGTGGAGCTTGACCTCAGAGAATATGAGGGGTGGACGCCTATCGAGGTGCAGACGAGTGTGCCCTTCCCCAAGATAGGGAGTCTACCATACTTCTTCACGCTCTCCCCCCACGCGTTCTTCTGGTTTAAGCTCACCCCACCCGCAGGCGATGAGTGGTGAGTGTAGAGGGACACCCACCAGCAGAGTTCGACGACTTTAAGCGCAGCTTAGAGCAAACGCTAGTTGAGGCTCTACCCACGAAGAGGTGGTTTGGGAAGAAAACCAGCCGAATTATTAGCCTAACTCTGAGGGACTGGTGCGCTCTGAGCGAAGAAGACGCAGTTTATATCTACACATTCGTGGATGCGGAAACCGATGAAAACACGTTAGAGTCTTACTTTATCCCGTTAGTAACTGTAAACGATTTGGAACACCAAGCCACTGACCCCCACAGTATACGCGGCAAGCTGGGATCACAGATACTTGTAGACTTAGTCGAGGCCCCCTATTGCTCCGTCGCCTTGTTGGAGAGGCTTGCAGAAGGGGGGACGCTGAAAACACAACGTGGAAAGATTAGCTTTAACAGTTTGGGTCTAAAGCCTTATGACGCTTGGCTCTCAAAGGAGAATGTAAGCTCAGGTGGGGTTGAGCAGAGCAATGTTTCAATCTTCTTCGATAAAAAGTACTTTATGAAGCAGTACAGACACCTTGCCTACGGTGTAAACCCAGACCTCGAGGTACCAGAGTTTTTATCCCACGTGGCACATTTTGACGGCACACCTGAACCTTTGGGGTATGCTGCCTATGGCACCGATCGCGGGGAAGCGCTACTATTCGCCGTGTTCGAATACGTCGAAAACTCGGGCGACGGCTGGACGCACTTTACGAGGATGTTAAACCAAAATATGGGTCCACAAAGCCGAGGCTCGCTTCTGGAAGACTGCTCCCAGCTAGGGACTCTAACCGCAAAGATGCACAGAGCCCTATCCAGGAATACGGGTGACCCACGCTTCGACCCCGAACCAGCCTCAAGCCGCGACGTGGAAGAATGGAGGCACACGTATAATAATACACTCAAAGCAGCCCTGCAGGCATGTGAGAAGGCGTTGCCCACCGATTCCCCCCACAAACCCCTACTAGAAAAACTCCTTGAATCCGCCCCAATACTAGAGGGATTGGCAGCAGACAGTAATCTGCGCCTCCTACTTTCACTAACTAAGATCCGGGTTCATGGGGACTACCACTTAGGCCAAGTTCTCAAAACAAATAAAGGCTACATCATTGTGGATTTTGAAGGTGAGCCCCTGAAAAGCTTGGAGGAGAGGCGTAGGAAGGGTTTCGCGCTTAAAGACGTGGCCGGCATGCTCAGATCCATCAGTTACGCGGCCAACTACACCCTGAGAGGGGGAGCTCTGAGTCATAACGATGCACAGGTATGGGTGAACCAGGCCAGAAGTAGATTCATCGACTCTTATTGGGATGGGGTCAAAAACCTAAGGATAGTCCCGAGCGACAAGCACGACTTGATAACCCTGCTCAGACTCTTTGAGACTGAGAAAGCCTTGTATGAGGTTAGGTATGAACTTGAAAACAGACCGGAATGGGTTCACATACCTCTTTCAGCCTTACTTCAAACCTAAGGTAATCTTCGTCAAAGAGGTGTATAGTTTCCAAACACATGGTTAAACAGAGTTCGGAGTAATAGGGCTTCTCTGGTTGTGGATACCGTTGGGTTTATTTTGTTAGATGCTAACTATTAGCATGACCGTGTCCTCCACAAGTAGCGAGCTCAAGAAGGAGATACTAAGGCTTCTAAAAGAGGATGAAGAGTTTAGGTACACAGTGGCGGGGCTGATCGGGCTCACGGAAGTATTAAAGCGGATGGATCGATTCGAAGAGGAGCTGGTTAAGCTCAGAGAGGATATGAATAAACTTAGAGAGGATATGAATAAACTTAGAGAAGATATGAATAAGCTAAGGGAGGACATGAATAGGTTCAGAGAAGAGATGGATGCAGGCTTCGACCTGCTTAACAGGAAGATAACAGCGCTTGGGGCTCGCTGGGGTGTGGACGCCGAGTCGGCGTTCAGCGAAGCCATAAGGGGTCTGCTCGGTAAGGAGTTTGGCTTCAGCGTTGAGAGGTGGGTTGTTCAGGATGTCCAGGGCGTAGTGTACGGCTACCCCTCACAGGTTGAAGTCGATGTGGCGGTTACGGATAGCAAAACCGTGTTAATAGAGGTCACATTCCATGTGAGACAGGCTGACCCTCAGACCTTTACGAGGAAGGCGAAGCTCTTCGAGATGATTACGGGTAGGAAGCCCACAAGCCTCCTTTTCGTTTCACCATTCGTAGACGAAAAGGCCCAAGAAGCGTGTAAAGCACTGGGCATACAAGTCTACACTAAACTTTAAATGAAACATAAATCAACTAGACCCGTATCGGTTCACTCAACGCACTCCCCGTTAGCTTTCCCGAGATAGCTTGATGGTTGTTATATTAAAGAGTACAGTAGAGGAGTGGCTAGCTGCCTAATCCCCCCATTTAGTATGAGACTTTGTCCAAATCGTGTCGGTGTAATTCTGAAAATATTTAAATTCGTGTGCAGAATCTATGTGATATGTCTTTTGTGTTTAGTGAGGCTGAGAAGGAGGAGGCTTTGAAGACCTACATAGACTTCCTTCGAAGACCGTCTGTTTCCGCCAGTGGTGAGGGAATAAGGGACACGGCCAACTATTTAGTGGGGCTTCTCTCATCACTTGGGGTTAAGGCGAGCGTGGAGGAGACCGGTGGCCACCCAGTGGTCCTAGGAGAATACAATGTGGGCGCCAAGCAGACTATACTTGTGTACAACCACTACGATGTTCAACCCGTTGACCCGTTGGATGAATGGGTGCACCCACCCTTCTCTGCAGCGGTCACGGGAGGAAAGGTTTTCGCGCGTGGCGCCTCGGATAACAAGGGGACGCTGATCGCGAGGCTTTACGGGTTTAAGAAGCTGGTCGCGGAGGGTAAACTAGGTGTTAACCTAAAATTCATCTTCGAGGGGGAGGAGGAGATCGGGAGCCCCAACCTTGAGGGGTACGTTCAGAGGACCGTTCACAAACTGGGGGCCGATGCCGTCATAATGGAGGGGGGTGGATTGGATGCCAAGGGAAGACCCCAGGTGATCCTAGGCGTTAAAGGCCTACTATACGTGGAGCTAAACCGTGTTAGCGGTGTGCGTGACCTACATTCATCCAACGCGCCCATAGTGTACAACCCTGCTTGGGACCTGGTTAAACTACTTGGGAGCCTTGTTGATGATGAGGGAAGAGTGCGAATCGAGGGCTTCTACGACGATGTGAGGCCCCTAACTGACCTTGAAGCCGAGCTCCTCAGGTCGTATGACACGACACCTGAGGAAACGATTAAGGCGCTTGGTGTAAAAAGACTAAGATACTCGTCCACCGAGAAGCTCAGAGTCGCCCTATTCACGGAGCCAACATGCAACATCGACGGATTCAGCTCGGGGTACACTGGTCCAAAGAGTAAGACCATTGTCCCAGCCAAAGCCATGGCCAAACTCGACTTCAGACTCGTACCAAACCAGGACCCCCACAAAGTATTCGAGTCCCTACAAACCCATATTAAGAAGCATGGCTTCGACGTAGAGTGTAGGCTTCTTGGCGCGGAGACACCGGTGCGCACACAACCCAACACCAGAGTTGTCATAGCGATGCGTGAATCAGCCAAAAAAGTGTACGGGGTGGAACCAGTGGTCCTACCAAACAGCGCTGGGACACAGCCCATGGGTGTCTTCACACGCATATTAGGGGTCAACGAATGTGTGAGCGCCATCGGTGTGGGCTCCGCCTCCTCGAATGCACACGCACCAAACGAGAACGTGGAGATAGAAAACTTCTATAAAGCAATACAGCACTCAGCCGAATTCTTCTACACATACCCAAAAATCCAACTCCAGGTTTAGCCCCACATTTCCAATCATCGGCGGCAAACGAAGACGCCCAATTCTATGCGGATCCACATGAGACCAACGAGCAGTAAAGGTCGAAGTTAAAAGGAAAACCGTGAGTTCAAGCACCAACCTCCGAACCAACTAAGAATGATCACACACTTTAGCCTCTTTTTTTTAAAAAAACCGAGGTCACAAAAAATTAGGGTAGCCTTTGAGAACTACCTACGCCTTAATGTTACTAGGGCGGCCACTACGACGATTACTATCACCACTACCCCTATAATCAGGGCTAAATCGAACATCGAGGTTGATGGTGAGGTGGAGGTAGAGGTCTGGGTTTGCTGGGATGTTGACGTCTGCTGGGTTACAGGTGTGCCGCTGGCCGCGTTGGCCACATAATATGTGTTCGCTGGGTCGTCGAACACGAACACCTTCCCATTCGCGTACCAGTAGTTGGACGGATTGAGCTCAACGTATCCCGACTCAGTCGATTTAAACACAACCACTGAGGGGTAGTTAACACTCACATTGAACACCGTGTACCCAGTCACTGAAACGCTGACCTCGGTTGCCTGATAGGTTTCTGAGTTCACCGTGATCGTGGTGGCCTCAGTGCTCTGCGGGTTGGTCTGCGTCACAATCGTGGAGGTGCCTGTCTTCGGGTTGATTAGGACGTAGGCTGAGGCGTTCGAGGTGTTTAGGTACGCGAGTAGGGCTGTGGTGTTAATATACACGGAATGGGTCATCTGGACGGATGCGGTTGACGCCAGTGTTAGGCTAGAGTTCACCGTGACCAAGACGGGTGTTCCTCCGAGTGTTACTACGTAATCTTGGGTTCTTCCCTGCAGTGTTAGGGCTGACTGGTTCTGTGCGGCCACCACGAGTATTGAAGTGGCATTGACCTGGGTTGTAATGTTTAACTGTGGGAACTGAACACTATGGGACCCCTCTAGGCTTATGGTCTTGACGAAGCCCACGAGCGTCGCATTCACCCCATAGAATGCGTATGTACGCGAGGATAGGTTCACCGCGAACCCACCCATCTGCCCACCGTTGAACTGAGCCACCGTAGAGGAATCCCAGGTAATCGATGGGTAGTCTTCGCCGAGGAGCAAACCAACCGATGCGTTCGCCACCTGTGAATTCACCTGAGCCGTGACGTTGACCCAAGAGGAGTTCTCGGTGTACACTTGGTACCTCTCAGGCATCGTAACAGTCGACGTGAAGAAGACGTGAGCCTGCGAGCTCACCGTGAACAACACGCTGGGCAACTTCAGGTCTACACTCAAACTCTGGTTTATGGGAGCGTTAACGTAACTTATACCTCCACTGGATGCGAACCCGAGCTCTAAATCAGTCGCTGCCCCCGTAGCTATGTAGGCTTGGCCGTTTAGGTTTAGGGAACCGTTAAGCTGGTCGACCCCGGCCCACACAATCTGATCAACACCCGCTTGGGAGACGACCAGTGAAACCAGGGTTGCATTCAACCCTATAACCCCCACTTTAAGCTGCATGTTTTGAGGGTCGTAGGACGACGACACATTTAGCTGCACACTCCTCGGGTTACTTATACCGATTGATGTGTACGTTGTGACATTCGCTTGGATACTTGTGTTCGAAGCCACCCCGGAGCGTTCAGCTTGAATAACAGTGTAAACCACCTGCGCCCCAAGGGGTGTGGACACTGTGGTGTACCTTGTCTCGATTTTCTTATAGTGTTCTTGATAAGCTATCTGTTTACCCTGCGTGGGCATGGCGTGCACACCCTGCAGAGCCACCGAGAGTATGATAGCAGCTGCCAAAAAGATCTTCAGCGGTACTCCAATTTTCCCCATTTAAACCATTCACCCATTCTTATAAAAAGCCAGTAACAACTTATACCTTGCCCAAGAGATAATATATCACTGACCCTTCCAAACTGTAACCAGAAAGTTCACACAAACCTCCTAATCCGGGCCATCCGCAAATTTTTGATATAGAGGTTTTTAAAAACCTTTTTTTTAAAAAAAGTGCAGGATTATCTATGTGTTGGTGGTGGATATCACGTGTTGGTGTAGTAGGCTGTCATATAGTAGTAGCTGAAAGCTGTGTACACGAAGCCTTTTAGATATGGTTGCACGAAGAAGTATGTGTCTGGGTTCGGTAGCCAAACGTAGGGGGCGTAATTATAGGTGATGTTGTACACTTCAGCCACGAGTTGCCTCTGCTGGGTTGTGTTCGTCAGGAATGGTAGCGTCTGCATAATCGTGTTAACCGTTGACAAATTCATCCACGCTGGGAGCAGACTCGATGTTGTGACAGCCGGGTACATTAGCTGAAGTATTGGGTCAGCCCAATCGGGTTCCCAGAGGTTGTAGACAAAGTTAGGTGTGGCTTCAGGAGTTGTCCACGATAGGCTTGCGGATGGGCTCACACCTTGTAGCGTGATAGATAGCCCCAGCTTCTCCAAGTCGTTGGTCACTATTGTGAGCTCCGACTGTGTAAACGGCGTAATCGGTGCAATATAGGTTATTGTGAGCGGCCCAAGCTGCTTGCCTTGGGGGTCGCCTAGAGTGGTGCCGCTTGGTGTCACAACGTAGAAGTCGCCGAGATAGCCGCTCCTGTTAAGATAATAGGCAGCCAAACTCAGATTGTAGGAGTACATGGGTAGATTATCCGGGTTATAGAATTCTGGGAACTGTGGTGTGACTGGTCCAAGCTGTAATTCACCATAGTAGGTACCATTAAAGTAGAAGAGTGAGTCAAGTATCTGTGTGTAGTTTATCCCGTGCTCTATGGCCAGTCTGAAGTCGGTTATATTGGTTGGGTAGAGCTGGGTGTTCATCGATATGTACCAAAGCGCGGGCTGATAGCTCACATTATAGAATATTTGGCTAAACGAATAGTACTCCCTATAATTATATGCGTTGTACATTTGTTGGAGGAATGGTAGGCTGACGTATGATATCTGGGCCGCGTTGGTTGCGAAGTCCTCAACGCGATCATTATGGCTCAAACCGTATTTAACGATCACCACGGGTATGTGTGGGGGTTGAGCCACGGGAGCCAAGCCGCTAACACCCTTACCCCAATAGTTAGGGTTCTCCTCTAACACAACCTCACTGAAGGAGGGGGCGACCTCCCGTACCATGTAGGGACCCGTACCCGGCCCGCTGTTAGCATCAAAGTAGCTATTCTGGCTGTTGGCCTGAACACCGCCGTGGGCGTCCACGTAGACTGGGTCCACTATGTCCCCCCACCAACCAGCCAAATCGTAGAGCATGTACCTATAGCTCTCAAGCAGGTTCACCTCGAACGTCATCGGCGAAGAAACAACGTATGCTTGGTCGGGGTACTCCATTATCTCGAGCTGAGTGGTGTTGGATGGGTTAAAGTGTGAAAGCATATTATCCAACACTCCAGCTGCTAGTGTGGCATTACTCGTTGCGGGCAAACCCGTCACAGCCTGTATGGCGTGCCTAATCCCCCATGGGAAAGCGTAGCCCGTCTGGGTATACTCCGAGGCATTCACGGTTAACTCCAAGTAGTTGGATAGACCCACCGATTGACCCATTATGGCCTCCCTTACAAGGCTGAACCACACCGTGGCCGCACTCACATTGTCACCATTCGAAAAGCTCACGCCCGACCTAATCTGGAACACATATGTCCTATAGTTGTTCTCAGCCGAGTAGTTGGATGCGATGACTGGTACCAGCTGTGTTATACTGCTCCCATTGAATTCCACCAGTGTTTGGAAAACGTTGAAGAACACTGGCTCATCGGGGACAACGAACCCCGTAGCGGGGTCAAGTGCGTCGGGGGGAGAAGTCTGCGATTCATCCACCAGAACACTTCTATTCGGAGGCTGAAGCACAAAGGGTGTAATCGTTGTAGGAGTAGTCACAGTACTCGATGACTGCTGGGTCACGGCAGTCGAGCTCGACTGCACAGTGGTTGGGGTAGTCGAGTTTGAGACGCCACTGGTAGTGGTCGTCTTCTGTGGGGTTACCCTCAACACACCTACAACCACGGCCGCAATCACCACCACCGCAACCAAAACTATAACCACAGCAACAGTAGTCCTACCGATCCCCCTCTTGGACAGTGTATACATGGAAACAAATCACACATCCCACCCTTATAACACTTTCTAGCCTTAGCGCGGAGCTCCCCCAGATATATGTTTCCCACACTCAAGCACCCCCCAAGAAAAACGTTATCCGGGAACCCCCCGAGTATTCCTGTCAAACCCATAAGATGACTTCCAAGAATACGCTATACCGACCGCGAAAATAAATATAGCTTAGGATTTACATTTACCACGCACTTACACTACGATAACCTCATCCACAACCCTATCTCCGCATTTAGCCCCTAGAAAAACGCCCTCACCGCGACTTTCAGCTCGAGGGCATAGCATGACTATCTCGACCTACCCCTATCCAACGCTGGCCCGCGATTAGGAAACGCAGCTTTGTAGCTGGTAGTAATGTATGGTGGAGGTAATGTACCATGTTCCCACATAGGTGGTTAACTGGAACTGTATTTGCGCAGGAGCCGTATTCGTTATATCCACATATGTTTGGGGTATACTAAAGTTGTATGAGAAGCTCCCAGTCACAATCACATTATTGAGAAGTGTGTCCGTGCTGAAGCCATCGCTGAACGTAAGCGACAAATCACGCGAATACGGATCACCCACCTCATACCCCGAAAACTGGACGCTTACATTCACGGGGCACTGTGGATTAAAATGGCCATCCAACCACGCTGACCCCGTATCACTAATTGCTTGCTTATCCCAGGCCAACCCGTTGCTCGGATTCACAAAGTAACCCGTCACCCAAGAACCAGAGGGAGCATTATAGGTCTGTGAACATATACCGTTCGAGTCCCAACACTTGTAAAATCCATTCCCATAGAGCATGTTAGAGTTCTCAACCGTGTTCCACGTATTCCCCGAACAAGTTTTCTGAACCGGACCCCCATAATATGTAAAGTACCCCGAGCCTGAAACAAACTCCAAATTTGAACTATCATCTGTGACCAAAACACTTTCATAGGTTTGCTGCTGAGCCTGATAGTTTGCTGGTATGCTTAGGTAGTCCATTTCCACCTGAACACCATTAACATATATTGTCCAATAAACTCCAGTTGTGTATCCACTCGAGTTAACAGCTCCAACAACCTCGATGGACACAGCGGGGTTAGCTGATCCAGGATAATATGTCCCTGACACCATACGATCCTCACTTGCATACCCTCCGTTTGGTAACAGGAACTGTAGAAAGAAGTCTGTGAGCTTGTAATTCTTAACGTTGGTCACCCACTGATAGGCGGGTTTATTTTGAACAGTGAAAACTTCGACCTGCCATCCGTAATATCCCGCCACACCATTATGGTCAAAAACGACATAATTGCTTGTCGTATTGAGTTCTAGATCCATATCCGCCCACCCGCAGCTCTGATTATTCGTAACTATGATGTTATTATTTCCTGAATAAGCATGGACAAGTGATGTAACCGAAAGTAAGAGTAGACATGCCAAGAGGGGAATAAAGGTGCATTCAGTAAGGTGTCTCGGTTTACGCGTTAGTATAGGCATACATTTCCACAAAGTAGGGTAGAACCGACGCGCTCGCTGGTAGTTGATACGGTAGCAGCTTGTTAATTTGCTTGGCGAAGGTTGAACCAGAGTTTGTTACGTACACAGTTATTGGTGTTTGTGAGAATACTGCAAGCGCCACAATAGAGCCTGACGAAACAGTCCTTTCTATTGGTACCTCAAATGTGCCGCCATAGACAAAACTCGAGGAGTTATCGTTACCTATGGGGGGTGGGATCTTGTAGGTTTCTTGGTTTAAGAGGGTTCCGTTCACGTAGACTGCGAGGGTTATGTTAGAGTTATAGTTCTGTGGTAGAATGACGATGGCGATTTCGGCACCCACTAGAATCGTGGTATTACTCAAGGTGTATGTTTCCCATACGAGTGTGTCCGCTGGGAGCATTTGGGTTGAACTGTTGTGGGGGTTTGGCAGGACTCCGAGAACCACCCGCTGCGGAACCACCGACACAAGCGACTGGGTCGTCTGGGTACTCGTAGAAGCAACACCACCCCTATTAGGCGTGTTAGGGTGAAGAAGTAGTGTGAAGGATATAATCATACCTACGAGTATGATTACAACAAAAATCGATGATGTAATGATCAGCGTTTTATGAGACATAACACCTATCTAATATTATCCCTGGTTCTATATATATATCGGTGCGGAGGATAGGTTATGCAGGCGATCACCAAAAACCGAGGGTAGACTCACATGTGTCCTTTGTGATATCCCCCCTTTCCAAACGTGGGGCTACTAGTTGTTGAGCCTCAGCGTGACCTTTAATTCTGGAGGGTTAGCTGGACTCCTTAAAACTCCCTCTAGGGAGTCCGCGTATACTCCTCTCTTTGTTTCTTTGTTAAGGTACTTTATACTCATGGATATGAACTGTGGTGTGTTGGCACATTGAATCAACTGAATATTAGCTAAGCGTGGTGGGTTTACCACTGTTCTTGGGGTTAATCGTGCCCGAGCACATACACCTGGATTCACTGTATGGCTAAGGCTAGTTGGTGAGCGCTTTCAGGGTTACTAGTGGAGTGTGCACTTAGTATTTGTGGGTAATGGATGAATGAATCGAGGAATGGATAGTGTTGAGATTAGGGGATAGTGAGCTTGGCATCCAAGCTTGGGAAAGTGTTAGCTGAAGACTACCGGTTGACGGGTCTTCCATGCTATCCTTTTATCTTCAGCGTGGTATGGTTCTATCTGTCATGTGTTGTGGCTTAGTTCTCCCAGCTCTCCTAGTCCATCCATCCATCCCATAATCGTATTCGTCGTAGGTGTATGTGGTGGGTGTTTCTGCTTTAATTATTGTTTGTGGGCTTAACGCTTAATTGCGGTTACCCTTTGATTGGTTTTGGTGGTGGGCTGTGAGGGTTGCTGGTTTGATGTCTGGTACATCGCTTGATGGCTTGAGTGTGGCGTATGTTGATGTTGAGAGTGTGGAGCCTTTTAAAGCGAGCTTTATAGATGGGAGGACTTTTGCTTACCCAGAGGATTTGAGGGGACGCCTGCTCAGTATAGCCGAAGGTGGAAGGGTTAGTGTGAAGGATATCGCCTACGCTCATCGGGACCTAGGTGTGTTCGCTAAGGAGTGTTTGAAGAGTTTGAGGGGGGAGGGGTGGGGTGCCCCAGAACTCGTGGGTTTCCACGGTCAGACTGTTTACCATGAGGGTAGGGTGGTGACTCTTCAGCTGGGTGACCCATCCCATATATATGTGGAGTTCGGCTGCCCAGTTGTCTCGGACTTCAGAAGCGCTGATGTAGCAGCGGGTGGGGAGGGTGCACCCTTGGTGCCACTGGTGGACTACCTAAAGTACAGGGACAAGGAGTATTCTAGGGTGGTGCTCAACATTGGTGGAATAGCCAACATAACCTACCTACCACGTGGCCGCGGCCTCGGGGATGTGGTTGCGTTCGACACGGGTCCGGGGGTTATGCTCATTGATCGTGCCGTCAACCTCTACGTGGACAGTCATCTAAGGTATGATGTCGACGCCAAGATAGCTAGGAGGGGGAGGGTGTCAGCCGAGTTGCTCGACTACATCTTGGAGGTGGATGACTACAGGTTGATGGGCTACCCTAAGAGCACGGGTAGGGAAAGGTACGGCGGGGAGTTCCTAAACAAAATATGGGGCAACGCTAAACGGCTGGGCTTGAGCCCTGAGGACGTGGTTGCCACACTCTCGGAGTACACGGTGTTCATGATAGAGTACCACGCGGGCCTGGTCGCGTCCCGCTTCGGCCTCGATGAGATAATCGCGGGCGGTGGGGGCACTAGGAATCCCTACATTATGGGTAGGCTTAAAGCGAACAGGCTGGGAGTGGAGGTCAGCACACATGAAGATTACGGTGTCCCAAGAGACTACTGGGAGTGCTACGCGTTCGCCGTGTTAGCATACCTCACACGCACCGGCTACGCTGGCAACATCCCAAGCGTCACAGGCGCCGATAAGGGGGTGGTGCTCGGACGCGTTAACCCACCATTAACGGGTGGATTCGGGTGACGAATCCAAAACGCTTTTCGAAACTCAAAAAAACATGTGTGGCGGAATAATTGTGATGTCTTATAAGAGCGCAGTAATACTGATGGCTTACGGTGGCGCCGAAAGCGTCGATGAGATACCCGCGTATCTGGGGCATATAAGGGCGCACTACTCTAGGATGACTGGCGGCGGTGCACCCACAAGGGAGGAAGTGGAGGATCTGGTAAGACGCTACCGGGCGATAGGAGGATACTCCCCACTACTCAGGATTGTGAGTTCGCTGAGCCAGAAGCTTGAGGCCCACCTAGACAAGCAGGGCTACCAGCTCAGGGTTTACTACGGGATGAAGCACTCCAAACCCTTTATCCAAGAGGTCTTCGACACAATTGTTAACGATGGGGTGGAGAACCTTCTCGGCATAGTTCTCGCCCCACACTACTCAACGATGAGTGTACGCGGATACCACGAGGCACTGGTGGAAGCCAACAAAAAACATGGTGGAAGAGTCCACCTAACACTGGTGGATAGCTGGCACCTGAACCCAACATACATAGACAGGCTGGCACATAGAATCGTGCACACGCGGGAGACCAAGTTTAACCCATCCTCAAAAGTCTTCCACCTATTCACAGCCCACAGCCTCCCCGAAAAGATCACTGAGTGGGGCGACCCATACCCCGCACAGCTCAACCAAACCGTTGAGGCACTAGCCACCAAACTAAACCTTAGGGCGGGTGAGTATGGGTTCGCGTATCAAAGCGCAAGCAGCCACGGTGAACCCTGGCTTGGCCCAAGCGTCGAGGACAAGCTCGAGCAGCTCAGAGCTCAAGGCTGGGGGAACGTGCTCGTGGCGCCCATAGGCTTCGTAAGCGACCACCTAGAAATACTCTACGACATCGACGTAGAACTCAGACAGAAGGCCTCCGAGCTGGGATTAAAACTCGAGAGGATAGAGTCATTCAACGATTCAGACGACTTCATCGAAGTCCTCACATCCGTGATCGCCGAGTCAGATTTTAAACCACCACTAAAACAGCGCAGCGTGGCGTGACCCCCCCCCCACCAAACACGTGGTGTGGCCCATCAAAACACCCAGAAAAGGGGGTTCGCCAAGCGCACACCATGTAGAAGGGGTGGTTCTAGAAACCTGCAGCCGTTTTACCCACAGATAAAACCGGTTGTGCAACGGGGGTCCCCACGAGTTACGAACCACGTTTGAGGGATTTATTCCAGGTTCTCAGGGAATTTTAGGCTCAGGCTCCACTCGCGTAGCTGGTAGTCTATTAGCCCCGCTTGATAGTAGGGATCCCCCTTCGCAAGCTCCTCCGCCTCCGTGAGGGAGCTAACACACCAAACAATCAGTGCGCCCTTGGCGTCCGCGAATCGACCCGACAGCGCAAGCTTACCCCTACCACCCACAGACCTAAGATACGAGATGTGCTCCTCCCTCTTCTCAGGGCTTGGAAGACTCCTATACGTGGTGAATTCACACACAAGCATGTCACCAATAACACACAGCCAAAAATAATCCTTACCTCTAAACCAGCATAATAACAGCAACTGGTCGACAAGGCCCACACCCACTCAATGTTGTCATGGCCTGAGAGCTCACTTGGGCTCCCAACAAGATTCAGCTGACTCAATAGCTGAATACCATACATCGGTGCTGTACCCGTGCCTTATGGAAACACGCGTTGGGCGCCCCCATGCCAAGCCCATGCTTTGCTGATCCAGGCTTACTTGCTGCGGGAGGTGATTAGCATACGTCTGCTTACCGGTCTTGGTAGGTATGCTTCGGGTAGGCGCGGATTTGTGCGGGTAATCATGAGAAACTCGGGGTTTGGTCCCAGTGCGAGCTGCCTTCTCCAAACGCTTGCGACTGCGTCGCGAGTTAGAGATTCAATCCCCCTATAGAAATCATCATAGCTTGTCCCCCTTGGTTTAGCGAGCCAGTAAGTGTTTGGGGCATCTATAAGCGTCGGGTCACCCTTAATATGGGCGAGTATCGTGGCTTTACCGTTAATGGACATTCGAGCCACACCGTCGTGGACGCCGCGTATGGTGGGGTCGGTGATGAGTGAGTTTATCTCTTCTAGAACCCCGAGCCCATCCACTAGATACCAGTCTTCATAGCCCTCCCCAGTAATCCAAGGGACACCGCTAACCTTAAACGAGAACGAACCCAAGAAACCCCTAACACCCAGACTTGAAAGCCGAGTGTGGAAGGAAGTCAAACCCTCCTCGTATAGCTGAGCAGGGTATGCGTCATCCCTTTGATGCCAAAACACGTAGGCGAACACGGGGCAATTATGAATAAGTGAAGATAAGACTTTCGATGATAAAGTGATAGTGTCCGGATTAGGGTTTGGTGTGCGTGGTACCCAAGCTTGGAAAAGTATCCGGGCACCACCGATAAAGTGACGGTGTCCAAATATCACTTCTCCAACTTGGAGATCAAGCTCACGGAGCCCTAATCTGGATACCTCCAATAATGTAGATTGTTGGGCGACGGGGCATTTTATTCCGCAAACTACCAATTCTTTGAATTTATCATTGATGATTTGACTTAGGGCACTGACCAAAAGACCGCCTCCTTAAATGGGGAAAACTATATATGAGTATCCCCAATATTATGGGTGGCGGTTCTTCAAAACGTACATAACGCTTAAACCAAGTTGCCAGCCAAGCAAACACCTCGAAGTTTTTCTAGTACGTTGGACTATGGCAAATAAAACATTTATTGGGTCTGGAAAACAGAATTTCACTATAAATTATAAGACTCATCTGTATTATTGGTTCTGATATAGGATGCCACTAACCGATTTAGCGGCTTTCCTCACCTGTTGTAGTGAATGCGACTGTTGTGGGACAGCTACAGGCGCAGCAATATGCAGTGCTTTTGCAGCAGGTATAAGCGCAGCTTCAGGTGACCCTATAATCGTACGGTCAAATAATAGGTGAAAGAAATTACGGAGAAAACAACTTCCCCCAATTTTTTATCCCAACAAGTTAAGAACTACAAAACTATACCGTTAACAAACGGGATAGAAACATCCTTTGAAATATCGTTAAACGGTAGAGAGTATTTGAGTAGGGAGGTTTCCATCGATATATACGGTTTAAATATAGATTTTGGGTGGATTCTACCAGTCCACGCTTTAGATGGCATTTCAAAGATTTTTCTACACACCTACAAGACGCTTACGATCAATAGCGATGGCTCGCTTGGGAAAGATGTAACGGCAGTATTAATGTACAAAAAACATGGATTAGTTATTAGCAGGGGAAATGTGTTGGTCAGGACAAAAAGGGTCGACTCACTGGATGATGCATTTAACCTTATAAGCGATGTTAAGGCTGGTAAGAAGGATTTTGTTATTCATAATGACCTCATACCAGTCTTCGTAGTGGAGGATTAAGATGTGAATAGCAACTTCACTATACGACTGTCATATTCATTTATTAAACGTCGGTTTAGAGTTTTATTCACACAAAAATCCTTTTTTATGTTCCAGTTGGTCCAGCCTTTAATTTGGCTGCTAACATACGGCCTTTCATTTAACAACGCTCTAAACAAAGCCTTCGTAGAGATACTGGGTACAAATTTCTTGGCGTTCGAAGCGCTAGGTCTTCCTATGCTGTTCAGCATATCGTTTCCGCTAGCTAACTCCCTTAATATGTCTTTAGAGTTTAGTTTAGGATCCCCGCGAATTATTCGTCTGCTTAGTCCAAATGGTTGGAGAGTCTCTTTTATATTAGCGGACGTAGTCGTCTATGTTATCCTCTCCTTACTGGCTCTATTCGAACTGGTGGTGATTTCGCTTCCTTTCGGTTTTCCCTATAGTTTTACTCCCATCGGTGTTCTAGGCGTTGTATTCGTTGTCTTTCTATCGGTTTTATTCACTTACAGCCTCGCTATAGTCCTTTCTAGGGTTTTATTTAGTTTTTCTTCATATGTGTCGCTGTTATTATTGCCATTCTTTCTTTTCTCTGGGATATACTATCCTGTAATGTATCTGCCTCGACCAGAGCTTGTAATAAGTTCCGTAATACCCTATTCTCACGCAATCGCAATCATAAGATATTTTTTGCTGGGCTATAAAGCCTCTCAGCTAGAAGCCATATGGTCTGGCTTGTTTAACCCCGTAACCCAGCTAACACTCTCCTTAACATATCTAATACTCTTCTCTGTCATTATGTTAGTTCTAGCATCGCGGCTCTTAGATAAACTGGACACACGGGAGGTGGCATTTTAGCTGGTGATAGAGGCACGGGAATTATCCAAGTCCTTTAAAATAAATAATAAGCTATCTAGACCGGCGAGCCCTACCTCAGAAAAAGCGGCTCAAAAGAGCATGCTTATGGAACGGAAAGTCTTTGACCGGATATCCTTTACCATTGATAATGGGGTATCATGCATTGTGGGTCCAAACGGGTCGGGAAAGACAACACTCATAAGGGTGTTATCCACGGATATTCCACCAGACAGCGGATACTGCACTGTGATGGGTTATGATTTGGTGAAGGAAAAGAACCGTGTTAGGAGCATAATATCGACTATGTTTCAGGGCACCTCATACTTTTTCGATAACCAGCTCACCGTGGATGAAAACATAGGTTTCTTAGGCGAGGTGTTCGGGTTCGATAAGGGAAAAATAAGAGAGCTTATTGAAGCAATGAACATGGACAGTTATGTTGGCTTCAAATTCGGTTTTCTAAGCCATGGGAACAAGAAGAAGATGGCTCTGATTAGAGCCCTTGCGCTAGATAGACCCGTTCTGCTCCTCGATGAGCCAACTTCGGACTTAGACTTTGCCACCCGTGTTGCCGTTAGGAGAATATTGGAAGATATTGGTGAAAAGAAGACGATTCTTATAACCACCCACGAAATAGAAGACATTGAGCTCTGTAAGAAACTATTAATATTAGGTAATGCTTCACTGAAAGAGTATGATAGAGATAATATCATTAAACTTGCAGCAAATTTTAAAGTTATAAGTATTGACAGACCAAATAACAATTTGGTGTTGGAGGGATACACGTTGTTGAGTGAAAGTAGGGAGCAGATAAGGGTCTTAGTTAGTAATCAAGAGGTTGAAGAATTGATTCGAAAGCTGCAAGGGTACAATCAAATTGTTGTTGGTAAACCAAATATTTCAGATATAGTAATATATATAAGCAGACCAAACGGGCGCTCAAAATGGTGATGACGTGACTGAAAAGTACGATGAGTTCCTTAACTACCTTGAAAGGCGAATAACTACACACTTATTCATAATAATATCTGTTTTCGCAATAATAATTGTAGCTTTAAGCCTTATCGTATTGGTTTATAAGGTCCATAACCCAGAGATTATAGCCGTAATACCCGTTTTAGTTTTCGGATATTTGATAAACAGGTATAACATCAGGCTCGCACGGTTGGCACGGCTAAGGAGAAACTGGGTGAATTCTGTCTCATACTATAAGAAGGCTTTTTTGTCCATTATTATTGGCGTGGACATAGGCGTAGCCCTCTACTTCTACTTTCACGGTTTAAACCTAGCTAGGCTTTTCCTAGCTGTCTCTCTAACCTTTATAGGGTTCTTAGCCATTCAAACACCGCTTTACTCCAAGCTTAGGGAGCGAAGGATCATTATATCGACTATTTTGGCCATAATACTCCTCCTTTTGGTTGTCTTAGGTAGTTTACCATGAGTGAAAGGGTAAGAATTAGATTATACATTTTGCTGACACTCTATGTCTATAGAGAACTAAGTTTTATGGGGATCTATAAAATCATAAGTGGTAGGTATAAGATTACCAAAGGACGCCTCGATTATCATTTAAAACAGCTTTGCCAAGAAGGTTTGCTTACTTATCGTAAAAGCTTCCCCTTTTTGGATGGTAGCAGAGTAAAGTATAGAATAATGCAAAAAGGGATTGATGAAATCATGGAGATCCGTAATATGATTGATGTCCACATTAGTGATTTCGACAGTGAACCTTAGTAGTCGACTTGGCAATGAAGGTGCCCGAAGATCTCACAGCTTTGTGTAATGGGTAGCTACCTAGTGAATGAGGGGGTCTAGGGATTGAGTTTGAAAATTGGACTTTAAATTTGACTTAAAGCTCACAAAATATTTCCTAATCAAGATCCTCATGAAAGGCGAAATCTACAAAATTGTATCTATCAATTTCATTAGGCGAAGTTCACCAATACCTATACGCATATCCGAGCTCTTACACGAGTACCACTAATAGCTTGGCGAGCTCTTTATGACGGGCTACAGGTTGTTGGGTGACGTAGTACTAATTGTTGGAGCAGTGATGGCGGTTATCGGGATTGTTTGGGTGAAATCCTCTGAGGTGAAGATACTAAGTGTGTTTATGGTGGCTTTGGGTATTGTTCTACGTGTGAGAGGCCGAAGATAAATGGCTGAGATAGTTCTTAGTGGTGTGTACGCTGGGTATTGGGGAGTTGAAGTGCTGAGTGACCTAAATCTCAAAGTGTCCAAGCCAGGTGTCTACGTTGTTCTCGGCAAGAATGGTGCTGGTAAAACCACTCTTCTTAGAACAATTTCAGGTGTTTTGAGGCCGATTAGAGGCTTAGTTAAGGTTGACGGTAAACTCTCATTTGCCTCCCATACGCACGCATTACCACAGGATCTCAAAGTGTCAGAAGCCCTAGAATTCTTCAGAGACCTGATTGGTGGAGACGTGGAGGATGTAGTTAAACTCTTTGGGCTTAACGACTTGCTTCAAAAGAGGATTTCCACTCTCTCGATGGGTCAAAAGAGAAGGGTTTCTTTAGCTAAAAGCTTCCTTATAAATACCGATATCTATCTTCTTGACGAACCCACCGATAATCTGGACCCAAACTGGGCCTCAAATGTGAGGAAAATCGTATTTAATCTTTCAAGGGAGAAAATCATACTCTATACTACACATAATCTCTACGAAGCGAAAGATTTGGCTTCAAACGTGATTCTACTGGATAAAGGAAGAATTAAGCTTTCAACGCCAGTCGACAAGCTGAATACTGGGAGGTACGATATTGGGATCAAAGCCTCTGGAGACCTTTCAAAAATCCTCGTAGGAGAATACAGGGGAGAATACTTTGTATTGAGCATCTCAGACCCCTCCGAGGTGAACAGAATTATTCAGCGTGTTACATCCCAAGGAATTCAGATATATGAAGTAAGGGAGATGGGTAACCCATTGGAGGATTTGCTACGATGAGCAAAACGCTCTTAATGTTTAAAACCTTCAGTAAAAGAATAATTAGAAAGAATAGTTGGTATCTTTTATTCCTCGTCGTATTAATGGTTTTACTAACGGTATACGACATTCATAACTTACACGTCGTGAAAAAACTACCCTTTGTTCTCGGCATCTATATCGCTACACCTATGATTTTTGGAATACTATATTCTTCATTGGTCGCCTCAGTTTTCATTGAAGATAAAGCCTCCGGGCTACTCGAATTCCTAATGGCGTCAGGCATCGACTTCAAGTGGTTAATAGACATGTACATAATTTCTTATTTGATTATAGCTTTTCCAACACTAACACTGATATCCACACTCTTTTCAGTGTTAGTCGAGGATTCACGCCTTCTCGTTGAATTAGAGTCTAACGCATTTGGCGCCTCACTGCTAATAATTTCACTTACACTCTATGTTTCATCGCTTCAGAAAAACGCGGGAAGATACCCTGTTAGCGTATATATAGGTGTAGCAATAATGTTTGCCTACTTCTTACTGTCAAACTATAAATTTATGAATACTGCCCCACTATATGTGGGTACCCTACTAGTAGTACTGTCACTAGCCTTAACGCTGCTACTGCGAGGAAGGCTAAGACCCGAACGCATGTTGCCATAAGCTGATGGTGTCTGGACAACGCTTTTTCCCACGCTTGGGTGCCGTGCACGTCACCCACTAATCCGGATACTATCCGTCAAGGGCTCGGCACCGCACCCTCAGCCGTATACGTTGCGCTTATCGTGTAACGAAGGAGTGTGCCAAGTGTGGGGTCTAGATGAACAGGTTTACGAGTGGCATCAGTATGCGGAGGAGAACACGTGTAGTGCACGCCGAGCGTTGAGCTTCTTGGGTCTAGGCAGGCTTGGAGCCATCGCCACTAAGACGGAATTCTGCAAACAACATTCGCGAAGGAAGCCAGCTTACCAGTAGCAGTAACATTACCCCACAAGTGAGGAGTGACCACTCTAACGAATAGTATGTGTAATAGTCAACGACCGCTTCCGAGCCCAACACTAGCGGTTAAACAGCTGGTGAAAGCATCCGATTATAAAACCTAAAAAAGTTGTTAGCATCAACGCTATTAACTACACGTTTATTTATAAGGGAATCAGCTTACCACCTCCCTATCAAAACTGTATAATCATCTAATAGTTGAACACAAGCCTGTGTAACCGTTATAGCTTTAGAAATACCCCCCGATATGGCTCGTATTCACCTACATATAGCTGTGAAGAGTATGGTTACGCAATACTGGTTGTGGTCGTGTTAATGTTGCTTACCGTGGACTATTGGGCTGTGTTTATCCTTGTGAATATGGCATTTACATGAGTTGTTGGGTTTTTGTAGGTCGTTCGAGGTGGCTTGGTTTCGTGGTGTTCTGAGTATATTTTATAAACCTATAGGTATATTTTTACGGGATGGATGGCTCTAATATTGAGGGGAGATTGATACTCGAGCTCAAGCGTCGCGGTAGTATAACCATGCAGGAGGTTGCTGAGGTTCTGGGTATGAGTAAGATGGGAGCGTATAAGCACCTCCTCAAACTCGAAGGTTCGGGGCTAGTCGGTAGGAGAATAGTTAAGAAGAGTGTGGGAAGACCCATACACTCCTTCTACCTCACAGATAAGGGTAAGCAGTATTTTGGTTCGGCGGACTCATTGGTGCTCGGAAACCTCCTCGAGTTCCTTAAAAGCAGGGGTGCGGGTGGGCTCGTGAGCGAGTTTCTTAGGGAGCGCTACGCCAAGCTGGCGCAGGAGTACGCCGAGCTCTTCGCCGGTAAAACCTTGGATGAGAAGGTGAGGCTACTCTCAGAGCTAAGGAGTAGGGAGGGGTATATGGCTGAGCTTAGGAGGTCTGGCAGGGGGTTTGAGCTACTAGAGTACAGTTGCCCAATCTTCAAGGTGGCCTCCGTGTTCGGCGAAGCGTGCCACCTGGAGGCCAAGCTGTTCTCTCGGGTTTTGGGTGTCGACGTGGAGAACACCCATAGGCAGGTTGATGAATGCAGTGTTTGCAGGTTTCTGTTAAAACCGAAGACCTAGCCTAACTTTATAAACTTTATAAACAAATATATTTATTAAACTAATCAGTTTATAAAATATTATGTTTAGCTTAAAAGGTAAGAGGTTTGTCGTAACGGGCGCAAGCAGAGGCTTAGGGTTAGCCGTGACCCGCGCACTACTGTCGGAAGGCGCGTTCGTCGCGGTCTGTTCAAGAAACACTGATGACCTAAGACGACTATACGTCGTAGTCAGCATTTTCGAAATAGGCGCGTTTAAATAGCTCTTGGCTCCTGATATTGCTTTGATGCCTGAAGATTACGATGAGCTGCTCAGGCCGGGCAAGGTTGCCAAGATATTCAATATTTCTGTCAAGACTCTGTGGGAGTGGCAGAACAGGGGGTTGATCAGGGCGGTTCGTCTTCCTTATGGGGAAGCTTATGTACCCTAGGAGTGAGGTGGACAGGGTTTGGAGGCAGGCGAAGGGCGAGGAACAACAGCGGAAGCCACAGTAGTGGCAGCAGACGTAACAAAGCTCAGAACTTACACGGTTAACCACGGTGCTGACCCCGAGGCGCTCCTTCCCCTTCTTGAAGCCTACAGGGACGCTGTGAACAGGGTACTCGAAGAGCTGTGGGGACAGGTGGAGTGGGAGCAAAGGAGAATCCCCCAGAAGAAGCAGTGGCGGCTGCTCCCAAAGTTCAAAGTGGACGTCCACAGCAATGAGTACAGGAGGGAGCTCAGGGGCCGCATCCTCGCCGACTGGCCTTTCGCAGCGCACTGGGTCGACTCTGCCATCAAAACTGGGTACTCCATATTCAAGTCTTGGCGGAAGAATTATGAGAAGGGTGACAGGAAGCGCAGAAAGCCCGTTGCGAGGAGGCTCTTCGCTAGGGTGAAACAGACACTTGTGAAGTTAGAGGGCGACAAGCTCAGGCTCACGGTTAAACCCGGTGTGTATGTATACCTGGACCTCTCCCACAGATACTTCGAGCTACCCGGCGAGGTCTCCTCGACAGGGCTCGGTGAACCCGTAATCACACCGGAGAAGGTGCACCTCCCAATACACTTTGAAGACGGCGCTCAGAGCAGTGGGAAGCCTGCGGTCGCATGGGATTTCAACCTCCTCTCCTTGGACGGCTACTCACCCGAGACCGGCTGGGTAAGGATAGACACCTCTAGGCTTGCCTCCGTTCACATCGCTTCTTTCGAGAAGAGAAGGAGTGTACAGCGTAAGGCTTCGCGCTCGAAGAAGGCTAGACGTATCATGGCGAAGTATTCGAGGAGGGAGAGGAATCGTGCAAGAAAGCACCAGATCGGGATTGTCCGCGTTGTCAGGTCGCTGTGCGGCTCGGTGGGCTTGGAGGAGCTATCCAAGGAGCGGATGTTCACCCGCTCACGAATCTGGAACCGCCGGATCACGAGGAGTGACTGGCGCTCGATTGCCCGAATGCTTGAAGAAAAATTGGGTGAAGACAAGGTTGCGGAGCTCGACCCGTACAACTCGTCCACGTTCTGCTCTAGGTGTGGGTGGTTCAACAGAGACCTGAATGGGGCGGAGGTGTTCGAGTGCGGTGGGTGCGGGCTCCGAATAGACAGGCAGCTCAACGCGGCGATAAACCTTTACATGCGCATGAGGTTCGGGTACACCGTGAGTTGGGTAGCTGGAAAGAAATATATACACCTGAAGATGGGGGGCGCTCCCCATATCGCTTGGTGGGACCAAGTAGTCCTGCCATCGCTTCTGGGTGGGTGCGTCCCGACTGGGGCGGAGCTGAAGGGGCCCGATGAACTCGTGAGGGGTCTATATGATGCTGTGAAGCCCAAGCTCTACTATGCATACGACAGGTATGCGGATGAATACCTACGTATCCATACGTAGAGCGAAACCCCAACTCCGAGTGTTGATGCGTTATTCACCAAGCCGTCAACCCAAGACCACTTATCAAGGATGGTGGAGCCGAATAGCTCGATCGACCTTTGATCTTCAAGGTTTACCTCAGCATATATCACTTGTCCACCGCAGTGGGCGTCTGAAATTCCTAATGGACTCAAGTTACAGTGAGTTAGAGGAGGCTTTGAGGGTGAATTACTTGGGTGCCTTCAAACTGATCTCAGTCCTCCTCCCATCGATGGTTGCGAGGAGGCGTGGAGTCATAGTCAACGTGACAAGCGATGTGGCTGTTAAACCAGAAGCTGGGTGGGGTGCCTACGCCGCTTCGAAGGCGGCTCTTGAATGCATGAGCTATATCCTAGCCGCGGAGCTATGGGGGTTCGGTGTGAGGGTTCACCTCTACGACCCAGGCGACATGGATACCGAGCTGCACAGACGCGCCCTCCCCGAGGACGACCCAGGCGGGCTCCTAAAACCCGAGCACAGCGCCAAACCCATCGTTTACCTCCTTTCGGAGGCTGGGATGGGTCTCAGCGGTAGAAGGCTCAGTGTCCATGAGTTCGAAGACGGGATGAGCAGTGATTGACTTGCAAGTAGCCGATACGCCTCCAGAGTTAGTGTGGGGGCGCAGGAGCTCTGTTAGAATCATGATGTCGAACAGGCTTAACGAAGAGCTGTACGACTATGAGTTCGAATCCATCTATACCCACCTGTTTCCAGGCGACGTGCTCGTGTTCAACCTTAGCTCGACGCTACCAGTCGAGGTGGAATACGGGGACATCAGTGTACGCTACTATGATTTTCACGATACGTGGTGCAGGATATCGGCTACCGTGTGGCCACCCGAGGAAACCCTGAGAAGGCATAGCCTACATTTACTCGAGGATGGGCTTACAGTTGGCTATGAGGATAAGCGGGATATGATGCTCCACCTGTTTGGGATGGGCCACGCGGTCTACGATACCCAACGGGCATACCCACTCGAATATTATCGGTCGACCTTCAGCTCTATCCCGGGTTCCGCGGAGTTCCCTAGCGCCGCGAGGCCATTCACATTAGAGGTTGCTCGCCGACTTATGCTGAAAGGAGTAG
>Ga0209061_1000920_pt1 | contig 57773 bp, 52 predicted proteins | sample Coa_R1_10_FD_187157 | JGI IMG/M metagenome (GOLD analysis project Ga0209061, IMG submission 187157) | Surface soil microbial communities from Centralia Pennsylvania, which are recovering from an underground coalmine fire - Coalmine... | ecosystem: Environmental > Terrestrial > Soil >... | reverse complement strand
GCACAAAGGGCCAGGCCGAGGGCCTGCCCCCGCCGTGCACGTCCACCCCCGACCGCAGCAGCCCGTATATCGTTGACGCGGAAAGGGTCATCTACCGGCACTGTTGCAACGACCCGTTGAGGCCAAGTGCCCTATAGTTGCCCATTATTTCCGCGCAGGCTCGATCTTCCGCGATCTTCAGGCTGCTGAGCCGCATACCTGAGCTGATTGATGCCTGTGATCACGGAGTTCCCGCAGGGGCGGCCTGGGCCCTGGCGCCGCCGCCGCGTCCGGGGCAAAGCGGCAGCTGGCAGCGCAAACGCAGCCCGCCGCCGGCGGCCGGCGCCCCAGTGCCCGGCCCGACGGCGGCCTGGGTCAGGACGGGGCGACAGCGGACACCCAGTCGAGCGTCCCGAGCGCCTGGTCCCGTCGAGGGCCATAAGGGCCAGCTGCAGCTGCAGCCGGGCCTGGCCAAGACCGGTCCCGACCTCACGCCCATCGGTAACTTCCACGATTGACACGAAGATCGTCAGCCCTCCAGCGCGCCGCGCATGGGGCGGAACTTCACCTGGGCCTCGGCGAGCTCGGCGACCGGGTCCGAGCCCGCCACGATCCCGCAGCCGGCGAACAGCCGGGCGGTGCGGCCGGACAGCTGCGCGCAGCGCAGCGCGATGCCCCACTCACCGTTGCCGTCTGCGTCCACCCAGCCGACGGCTCCGGCGTACCGTTCCCTGTCCATGTGCTCCAGCTCGCGGATCAGCTCCAACGCGGCGCCGGTCGGGGTGCCGCAGACCGCGGCGGTCGGGTGCACCGCCGCTGCCAGCGCGAGCGCCGACCTGGCGGGCTGCGCACCCGTCAGCGTGCCCCGGACGCGGGTGCCGAGATGCTGCAGGTTGGGCAGCTTCAGCAGCGCCGGGCGCGGCTCGATGTCGAGCGCGTCGCACAGCGGCCCGAGCGTCTCGCGCATCGACGCGACCGCGTACGCATGCTCTTCGGTGTCCTTTGCCGAGACGAGCAGCCCGCTGCCGAGCGCCTCGTCCTCGGCGGGATGCGCTCCGCGCGGCGCCGTCCCGGCCAGCACGAGCGCGCTGACCTCGCGGCCGGACCGGCGGATGAGCAGTTCCGGCGTGGCGCCAATCATGCCGTCGCAGGCGAAGGTGAAGCATTCGGGATAGCGGGCGGCCAGCCTGCGCAGCGGGATCCGGGGATCGATCGGCTCGGCGGCGGTCGCGAACAAGTCCTGGGCGAGCACCACCTTGCGCAGGCTGCCCGCCTTGATCGCCGCCACCGCGTCGGCCACCGCGCGCTCCCACTGCGGTGCGGACAGGCTGCCGTCGTGCCAGCGCACCCCGCGGGGGGGCCGGGGGGGCCGGGGGGGCCGGGCGGGCCGGGGGGACTTGGGCAGCCGGGCGGTCCCCGCAAGCGCGGCGGGGTCTCCGGGGAAGGCGTCCCCCCGGGGGGTGACGCTGGTCAGCCAGGCCAGGCCGCGGCCGTCCCTGCCGAGCACGACGCGCGGCACGATCAGCACCGACCCGTCCGATGAGGCGTCGAAGGTGAAGCTGCCGAACGCGACCGGGCCGGTGCCGCGCACCCGCACCCGGTCGTCGACCTCGGCCCCGTCGAGCACCGAGCCGAGCCACTTCTCCGCGGCGGTGAACCTGTCGTCGCCGGCGGGCAGCGTCACGCGGGCGGCCTCGCCCCAGCCGACCAGTCCGGCGCCGTGCTGCACCCAGGCGAGCGGGTCCGGCCGCGGCAGCTCGGCGAGCAGGTCGCCGCGGTCCGGGACGGCGACGGTGCGCACCAGGAGCCGGCCCGCCTGCGCCGCGCCCGCTGCTCCGGCGGGCTTCAGCACCAGGCCGCCGCCCGCCTCACCCGGTCAACCTCCACGAACGGACATTCTAGGTGCCGCGCGCCCGGCCGCTGCTTCCGGGTTGGCCAGCGCGCTCGGCCACCAGACGTGCCTGCCGATATCCAAGGTCAGCGCGGTCACCAGCACCGACCTGACCACGATCGTGTCGAGCAGCACGCCGAGCGCCACCGCGAACCCGATCTCGGTGAACTCGACGAGCGGCAGCGTGCCGAGCACGGCGAACGTGCCGGCCAGCACCAGGCCAGCCGAGGTGATCACGCCGCCGGTGGCGGCCAGGCCGGCCAGCGCGCCGCGGCGGGTGCCGGACCTGGCCGACTCCTCGCGCACCCGGGTCATCAGGAAGATGTTGTAGTCGATGCCCAGGGCGACGAGGAACACGAAGACGAACAGCGGCACCGAGGTATCGGCGCCGGCGAACCCGAACACGTGCGTGAAGAACAGCGCGGAGATGCCGAGCGCAGCGCCGAAGGACAGCACGACGGTGGCGATGAGCACCAGCGGCGCCACGACGGCGCGCAGCAGCAGGCCCAGGATGAGCAGGACCACGCCCAGGATCAGCGGGATGAGCAGGTCCCGGTCGTGGGCCGCCGCGGCCTCCACGTCGGCGTTGATGGCGGTGCCGCCGCCGACTTTCGCGTCCGCGCCGGGGATGGCGTGGACCGTGGCCCGTATCCTGTCCACCAGCGCGTAGGCGGCCGGGCTGTCCGGCGGCGGGGTCATCGTCGCCTGCAGGAAGGCCAGCCCGTCCTTGGCCACCGGCGGGGTGACGGACGCGACGCCGGGCGTGGCGGCCAGCGCCGTCCTGACCGCCGCGCCGCTGCCTGCGGTGGCGATCACGTCCACCGGCTCGCCGGAGCCCGCCGGGAAGTACCTGGCCAGCACGTTCTGCGCGGTGACCGAGGGCTGGGTGCCGCGGAACGACTGCGCCGTGGTCAGCGTGCCGAACCTGAATCCGATCAGGCCCGCCGAGCCGGCGGCGAGCAGGACCGCGGTCACCAGCCACACCGTGCGCGGCCGGCGGCCTATGGCGCTGCCCACCCTGGCCCACAGGCCGCGGCGGGTGGGCTCGGGCGAGCCGTAGCCGGGCCGGGCCGGCCAGAAGATCCACCTGCCGAAGACCACGAGCAGGGCGGGCAGCAGCGTGATCATGGCGACCAGGCCTACCGCGATCCCGATGGCCGCCACCGGGCCCAGGCCGGAGATGTCGTTGGACTCGGCGGCCATCAGGCACAGCATGCCGGTCACCACGGTCAGCCCGCTGGCGATGATGGCCGGGCCTGCCCGCCGCAGCGCCACCGCCATGGCCTGGTGCCGGTCTTCGTGCCTGCGCAGTTCCTCCCGGTACCTGGCCACCAGCAGCAGCGCGTAGTCGGTGCTCGCGCCGATGACCAGCACGACGAGGATGCCCTCGCTCTGGCCGTTGACGGTGAGGTTCGCGTGCTTGGCCAGCTCGTAGATGACGGCCTCGGCCGCGATCAGCGCCACGCCCGCCGACAGGATCGGCAGCAGCCACAGCACCGGGCTCCGGTAGGTCAGCAGCAAGAGCGCGATGACCACGCCGAGGGCCGAGTACAGCAGGGTCGAATCGATGCCCTTGAAGATCTTGAGCTCATCGTTCGCGCTGGCGGCGGGGCCGCCGACGTAGACGCGGAGGCCGGCGGCGTTCCTGGTCGCGGCGTCGGTGACGGTGGTGATGAACCCGCTCAGGTTGCTGTTGTAGCCCAGGTCCGAGCCGATGACGGTCTCGATCGCGTCGCGGTCGCGGGATACCACCGGCGGGGCGACCCGTCCCTTCACCGCGGGCAGCGAGGCGAAGTACCGCGCGTCCGCGTGCGCCTTGGCCAGGTCGGCCGCGGTCACCCCGCCGTCGCGGACGTAGACGACCAGGGTTGGGTTGTAGTTCCTGGACTGGAACGCGGCCTGCTCGTTCAGTTCCTGGGTGGACTCGGCCGATGCGGGCAGGTAGGCCGACGCGTCGTTCTTCTCCGCTCCCTGCAGCTTGCCGGCCAGCGATCCAGTGGCCGCCACGACCAGGATCCAGAACGCGACGACCAGGTACTTGGACCGCCTGCCGCACACGATCGCGATCAGGCGGGTGGAAAGGGAACGCGCCGCGCCGGGCGGCCGCGGCCGGGAATCCGCGCGGAACGCGGATTCCGCGGCGGCCGGGGGATGCGCGCCCCCGGTTGAGCCTGTTCCTCCGGCCGGCGCCCGGCCGTCGCCGCTGCCCGGCGTGTTACGGGGCGCCCCCGTGGTCCCGTGCGACACGTCTGCTCCTCCGTGGTGATGACAGCCCTGATATAGTTTCCCCGGAATACGGTGTATCGCATCGCCCGGCATTGTCAAGTTATATCGCGAGACTGCGCTGATTTCGCTCACAGCGATCGGATCCGGCGCTGGTTGATCGTGGCTGCGTGCTGATGCCCCACTCCGCCCTGTCCCACCTTGACTGCTCGCGCTGCGCCGCCCGGCACGACGCCGACCGGGTGCAGGGCACCTGCCGCTGCTGCGGCTCGCCGCTGCTTGCCCGCTACGACCTGGGGCAGGTTGCCCGGCAGCTGTTCCCGCATGACATCGCGGGCCGGCCCGCCGACCTGTGGCGCTACCACGAGCTGCTTCCGGTCCGGGACGCCGCTCACGTGGTCAGCCTCGGCGAGGGGATGACGCCGCTGCTGGCCATGCCCAGGCTGGGCCGGGCGCTGGGTGTGCCGGGCCTGCTGATGAAGGACGAGGGCCCGATTCCCACCGGGACGTTCAAGGCGCGCGGCGCGGCGGTCGGCGTGTCCAGGGCCGCCGAGCTCGGCGTCCGGGCGATCGCCATGCCGACCAACGGGAACGCCGGGGCGGCCTGGTCAGCCTACGCGGCCAGGGCGGGGATGCGCAGCCTGATCGTGATGCCCGCGGGCGCCCCCCCGATCACCCGAGCCGAGTGCATCGCGGCCGGCGCCGAGCTGTACCTCGTCGACGGCCTCATCGGCGACGCGGGCAGGATCGTCGCCCAGGCGGTGCAGCGGCGCCCCGGCTACCTGGACGCGGGCACGCTCAGGGAGCCGTACCGGATCGAGGGCAAGAAGACCATGGGCCTGGAGATCGCCGAGCAACTCGGCTGGCGGTTGCCCGGCGTGCTCGTCTACCCGACCGGCGGCGGCGTCGGCATCATCGGCATTCACAAGGCGCTGCGCGAACTGCTCGAACTCGGCTGGGTCTCCGGCGACCTGCCGCGGCTCGTCGCCGTCCAGGCGGCCGGCTGCGCGCCGATCGTGGCGGCCTTCCGTGCCGGTGCCGCCGAGAGCCAGCCGTGGCCGCAGGCCCGGACGGTGGCGTTCGGCATCACGGTGCCGAAGGCGCTCGGCGATTACCTCGTCCTGGACGCGTTGTACGCCACCGGCGGGACGGCGGTGGCCGTCACCGACGAGGAACTGCTCGCGGCCCGTCACGAGGTGGCGCGGCTCGAGGGCAGCTTCATCTGCCCGGAGGGCGCCGCCTGCGTCGCGGCCGTCCGGCGGCTGCGCCGGTCCGGCTGGCTGTCCGGGACCGAGGAGGTGGTCGTGCTCAACACCGGCACCGGGCTGATCTACCCGGACAGCATCCCGGCGGACGTCCCGGTGCTGCCCCCGTCCGGCTCGGTGCCGCTCACAGCAGGGTGAGCTGCTCCGGCCGCGCCGGGGCGTGCCCGGGCGCGGCGGCCGGGGGAGAAGCCGCGGGCCTGCCGGGCGGGCGGATTTCCCGGGCCCCGCGTGGGCCCGGGCGGCCGACGCCGTGCCTGTCCGCGAGCTCGCGCACCTGGCCCGCGATCCTGGACTGGTAGTCCCTGGGGGCGTAGGCGCCGCCGCCGTACAGCTCGAGGTAACGGCCGACCAGGCCCGGGTGGTGCTCGCGCAGCCAGCGGAGGAACCACTCCCTAGCGCCGGGGCGCAGGTGCAGCACGATCGGCGTGACGTGGGTGGCGCCGGCCGCGGCGATCATCCTGACCGTCGCGGCGAGCTGGGCGGGGGAGTCGGACAGGAACGGGATCACCGGCCCCATGAGCACACCGCAGCGCAACCCGCGCTCGTTCAGCGCCGCGCACGCCTCCAGCCGCCGCCCCGGGGCCGGCGTGCCCGGCTCGACAGATCGCCATAGCGCGTTGTCGATAAATCCCACCGACACGTTGAGCCCCACGTCGGTGACCTCGGCCGCCGCCGCGAGCAGGTCGATGTCGCGGAGGATCAGCGTGCCCTTGGTCAGGATGGAGAACGGGTTCGCGGCCTCGGTGAGCGCGCCGATGATGCCGGGCATCAGCCGGTAACGGCCCTCGGCCCGCTGGTAGGGGTCCACGTTCGTGCCCATGGCGATGTGCTCGCCGCGCCAGGCCGGCGAGGCGAGCTTCTTGCGCACCAGTTCCGGCGCGTTCACCTTGACGACCACCTTGGTATCGAAGTCGCGGCCCGGGTCAAGGTCCAGGTAGCTGTGGCTGCTCCGGGCAAAGCAGTTGTGGCTCACCACCCCGTTGGCGATGAAGTCGCCGGTGCCGGTGGTGATGTCGTACATCGGCAGGTCCAGCCCCAGCGGCTCGATCGCCGCCACCCGCAGCTTCGCGTCGCTGTTCAGCGCCACCCCTTCGAGCGCCCGCTTGCTGGCGATCGCGGGATCCACCGTGTGGAGGAACCGCAGCGCCGCCCGCAGCCCGCCGCGCACCCGAACGCACGCGAGGCCGTCGACCCGGCCGGGCTGCTCCACGGCGACGTCGAACCCGGACAACCTCAGCGAGAGGGTCACCCAGCTGATGATTTCCGGGTCCACCGCGGAGATCCGCAGGACTCCCCGGCTGAAGCTGCCCCCGGTGTCGAAGATTCCGGCCAGGAAGCCCCTGCGCCAGTCCGGGGTCGGGATAGGCGGCCAGCCGGTCAGCAGCTCGATCGCCCGCACCTCATCGCGGCTCTGCGCGCGGATCACGGTCACGCGGCGGCGCGGCGGCGACTGCTCGGCAAGGGAGATCGGCGAGTCCTCGGCAACGGAGAACCGCTGGCAGCTGATGCCCAGGCCGGCAAGGTAACTGCAGGTCCTGGCCAGCGCCTCCCGATCAGCCGGCGCAAGCCGGAGCCGGTGACCACGACCGCCGCGCCGGCGGTAACGCGCCACGGTCGCGTCGCCGCGGATCATGCCGCACAGGTAGCCGCGCCGGTACTCGACGGTGTCCTTGGGCGGCTCCGCGAAGCCGCCGACTCCCATCAGCTTGTTGCTGACGGTGAGGAAGGGCCGCCGCAGCGGGCCGCTCTCGGCCCCGGTCACGTGCTTCCAGCCCCGCTCGGTCAGCAAGCGGTGATCGCCGCTGCACACGAGCTGCGTGCCGTCCTCCAGGGTCACCCGATAGGCGGCCTTGACCGTGGACCAGTGCGCCAGCACGGTGGTGACCGCGTAGCTACGGTGGCAGCCCTCGCGCACCGTGCCGTAGATCTCGTCCCCGGCACGCACCTGGGCCAGCGGCTTGGCGCGGCCGTCGGCCATCAGGATCGGCGTATCCCCTGAGCTGCAATAACGGCACGCATGCTGGCATCCCCGGTAGGGGTTGATCGTCCAGCGGAAAGGCATCCTTGACGACTCGGGGACGCGGTTGACGACGGACTTCGCCTGGACCTCGTAGAAGGTCATGCCGCGGAAGCCCGGGGTGTCGAAGGTGCGGCTGACCGCGCCGCGCTCGATCAGCGGGATCGCCACATCCCGGCGCCCGGCGGCGAACAGGGCCGGGGCGCCGCCGTCCTCGCCGCCCGCGGGCGGATCGTCGAGCCGTAGATTGTCCCAGCGCACATGCGATACACTAGAATGGCTATTCGATCAAGGCAAGTTCGACACGCCGCCGCTCGCCGCCAGTATCCATGGCCGCGGCGGCGCGGCGGCCGGATGTGACGGACCGGGAAACAGGCTCAGAACGAAGCCGGAACGATTGGATAAAGACCCGCTCCTGAGGGATAGTGGGAGGGTAACGCACCCACTGCGGAAGGCGGAGGTGGCGGTATGGCGCTGTCGATGGACGAGCAGCGCATGCTCGCTGAGATCGAGCGGCGGCTCGCGGCCGAAGATCCCGGGCTCGCCGCCTGCCTGACGTCGTTCCGGCGGCCCGGCCCGGCCACCGTGCTGCGCTCGCCCCGGGCGCGCATCATCGGCTCGCTGTTCACGGTCCTGCTTGTCGCGATGGTCTCGCTGATGGTCTACGCGATGATCCCGTTCCGCACGCACAATGCGCGGACTCCCGATAACACGTTTGCCTCATCCAAGCCGGCCCTCGTCTCTGCCTCGGCGACCGGGAACCGGTCGCACGGAACGCAGCAGTCCCAGGCCAGCGCCAGTCCCGGCATCAGGGCTGCGTTCAGCTCGCCCGGCAGGTCCGCCGCGGCGGCAGGCACGCGCCAGGCGGCCGGTGCCCAGGCATCCGCCCGCTCGGCGTCGCAGGGCCCGTAGCGGGGCACGGCTCCGCTTGTTCCCGGCTGCCCCTAATGATTCGCGCCACAGCTGCACCAGGTAGCGCTCGAGACCCTCCAGCGCTCGCTTTTCCTGCTGGAAGTCATCGCTGAGCGGGTTGCGGTGCCGGTCGAACAGCTCGACGTAGCGCCGCGTCACCTCGTCGCGGTTGCTGGCGTAGACGCGAACCGAGTAGTCGCCGACCCCCCCGGCGAGCCGGAGCCCGCGCACCGCGGTGCCGGCCAGGCCCATGTCGATGCTGAGCTGCCCGCGCAGGTAGACGGCGCCCTTGGCCTCCTCGTCCCAGGCATCGCCGCACGGCGGCGGCGCCCCGTCCCACTCCTCCAGCACGAGCCGGACATCGATGTCCTCCTGCAGGCTGCCGACCCACAGCTGCTCGCGGCTGGTGCTGATCAGCGAGGCGACCGGCGGTACCGGCCCGCCGGGCGCGTCCGGGTCGACGGCCGGGTCGTGGATCCGGAACATCCTGCGGTCCGGAGTAACCGGGATGACCAGCTGCAGCAACCTGCGGCTCATGGTGACCCCCTCCGCACCTCGGCATCTCGGACGCAGCGTCCCCTGCGGCCTGCTTCGCTAGCAAATCTAGACCGACGGCGCGCGCCGTGCGGGCGGAAACTACGCGGAAGCGCCAAAAGTAACCACTTGACTACTGTCTGCTTTGGTGTACCGTCAGATCTGTTATGGCCCTTGTGTCCGAACTTGACCTGCCGGCGTTCGACTACACGGCGCCGGATTTCTCGGCCGACCGCTACCACCAGCAGCTCGCCGAGACCCGCCGGCATGGCTGGCTGGCGAGATCGCCGCTGGCCTACATCGTGCTTGACCGCGACAGCGGCGAGTTCTTCCTGCGGTCGAAGGCGACGGCGTTCCCGGGGCGGCAGATCGCCGAGTTCTTCGGCGTCACCGCGGGCCCCCTGGCCGACCACATCGACGCCAACATCCTGAACCTCAGCGGCGAGCGCCACCGCAGGCTGCGCGGCCTGGTGGGGCAGGCGTTCTCGCCGCGTGCGGCCGCCCGGTGGCGTCCGGCGATGCGCGGCTTCCTCCGGCAGCTGTGGGCGCGGGTCGCCGACGGCGGCGGCTGCGACTTCGTGGCCACGGTGGCCAGGCCGTACCCGGCGCTGACCATCGCCACCGTGCTCGGCGCCCCGCAGTCCGACGCCGGGCTGCTGCACAACTGGTCCACCCGGGTCCAGCGGCAGTTCGACATCAAGGCGCTGGAAACCCGCCGCGAAGACATCGAGCAGGCGGCGGCCGAGGTCCAGCAGTACGTGACCGGGCTGCTGGAGGCGAGGCGCGCGGCGCCGGGCGACGACCTGATCAGCGAGTTGCTCGCCGCGCGCGACGAGGGTGGCGGCGACCGGCTGTCGGCCGCGGAGTGCGTGCAGCTCGTGGTGAACCTGCTCGCCGGCGGCATCGACACCACCGCCGGCCAGCTCGCGCACGCGATCCGGCTGTTCGCAGGACATCCCGACCAGTGGGCGCTGCTGGCGGCCGACCCCGGCCTCGCCCCGCGCGCGGTCGACGAGGTGCTGCGGTTCGAGCCGGTCACGCCGTTCACCGCGCGGATCTGCCTGGAGCAGATCACCCACCGCGGCGTGACGTTCCCGGCGGGCACGATCGTGGCGGTCTGCGCGGAACGGGCCAACCGCGAGGGCGACGACGGCGAGCGCTTCGATATCACCGCGGCCCGCGATGCCAGGCCGCTCACCTTTGGCGCCGGAGCGCACTACTGCCTGGGCTCGAACCTGGCGCGCGCCGAGCTGGAAGAGGCGCTGGCGTTCCTGGCGCCGCGCGCCCGCAACCTGGCTCTGGACGGGCCGCCGCAGCTGGGCGGCGTCGAGGGCATCTACGGCATCGACAAGCTACCGATCATCTGGTCGGGCTCGTCAGGCCCGAGCCGGAACGACGGCCCCGGGCCGGACGGGTAATCAGCAGCCGGTGCCCGCCGGCGGCGGGTACCTCCCGAGGGGTTCGCGCGATGCAGGCACCAGTACAGCCCAGCCGCGGGAGATCACGGAGAGTACCTGAACGACTACCAGAAGGCACTGCACCGCCGCCCTGGGCCGTCCGCGGCCGGCCGCCGGGCCGGTACCGGCCCGGGCCGTCTGGCGCGCACCGGCCCGGCGCTGCCGGCCCGGCTGCCTCGGGCTGGCGACCCCCCTCGCCCCCCCAGGCCCCGGCGGCCCGGCCGGCCCGCGGGCGCCGGGCGCTCATGCTCGCGGTCTGCTGCATGAGCCTGTTCATGGTCGGCCTTGACAACACGGTCGTGAACGTGGGACTGCCGGCCATCGGCCGCGACCTGCACGCCGGCGTCTCCGGCCTGCAGTGGACGGTCGCCGGCTACACGATCGTGCTGGCCAGCCTGCTGATGTTCTCCGGCGCGCTCGCCGACAGGATCGGCCGCAGGACCATCTTCCAGGTCGGCGTCTCGCTGTTCACCCTCGGCTCCTGGCTGTGCAGCCTCGCGCCGGGCCTGGGCTGGCTCATCGGCTTCCGGATACTGCAGGGGGTCGGCGGCTCGATGCTCAACCCGGCAGCCCTCGGCATCATCACCAACACGTTCACCGGGCCCGCCGAGCGGGCCCGGGCCATAGGCGTCTGGGACGGCGTGTTCGGCCTGTCGATGGCCCTGGGCCCGGTGCTCGGCGGCGTGCTGGTCGGCGCGGCCGGCTGGCGCGGCATCTTCTGGGCGAACATCCCGGTGGGCCTGGCCGCCATCTCGCTGACCGCGCTGTTCGTGCCCGAGTCCAGGGCGCCCAGGTCGCGCCGCGCCGACCCGGTGGGCCAACTCCTCGTCATCGTCATGCTCGGCTCGCTCGCCTACGCGATCATCGAGGGGCCGTCCCACGGGTGGCGCTCGCCGGGGATCTCCGGCTTGTTCGCAGCGAGCGTGGCCGCGCTGGCGCTGCTGCTCGGCTACGAGCCCCGGCGCGCCGAGCCGATGATCGACCTGCGGTTCTTCCGCAGCGTGCCGTTCGCGAGCGCCAACCTCCAGGCCGTCTGCGCGATCGCCGCGATGGCGGGGTTCCTGTTCCTGTCCACCCTGTACCTGCAGGACGTGCGCGGCCTGTCCGCGCTGCAGGCGGGCCTGACCATCCTGCCGATGCCGGTCGTCATGGCGGCGACCGCGCCGCTGGCGGGACGGATCGTGGCCAGGCGCGGGCCGCGCATTCCGCTGGTCATCGCCGGCGCGGCGCTCACCCTGTCCAGCGCGGCCCTGTCCCGGACGGGCGGCGGCACGCAGCATGAGTACCTGATCGTCAGCTACGCGCTGTTCGGGGCCGGCGCCGGCATGGTCAATTCCCCGATCACCAACGGGGTCATGTCCGGCGTGCCGAAAAGCCAGGCCGGCATGGCGTCCGGCATGAACTCCTCCAGCCGGCAGCTCGGCCAGTCCCTTGGCGTCGCGATCGTGGGCTCGGTGCTGGCCGCCAGCATGCGCGGGTCCATACGGGCGGGATTCGTCCACGCCAGCCACGCGGGGTGGTGGATCCTGGCGGGCTGCGGGTACGCGGTGCTGCTGCTCGGCCTGCTGTGCACCAGCCGGTGGGCCAGGGCGACCGCCGCCCGGATCAGCTTCTGACGGGAACCGCTCGTGAATTTCAACGTAAACCCTATAAAGTTTGCATAATTCTCGGAATAATTTTTGCAGCATTCTCTGGTATGGCGTATTTGTGATTCCGCGAGAATTCAGCTGAGGGTCGCCATCAATGTGGGACCCGTGTCCAGCGACAGGATGGGAATCTCCGGCGAGGCGATCATCGTCGCGGCGCGGCTCGCGGACGCTCCGCTGTTCAAGGAAGCCATCCGTAACAGCCGCGCCAGCCTCGGCTTGATCGTGTCCGCGTTCGTTTACGAAAGCGCCATCAGGCACGGCCGGGACCCGGGAGGCTACTCCCAGATCCTGGTGGATACGAAAAAGGTAAGCGTCCCCGCCTGGATGAAACTGTTCGACTCACCACTGCCGTCGTCCGCCGACGCTGCCTAGCGTTACCGAGCCGGAGTCCGGGGATACGGCCGCGCAGCCTGCCGATCCCGGAATCCCAGGCCGAGCGTATAGGCCCTCGATTCCCCTCCTGCATGCGGACGGCATGCGAAAGGCCGAGCTCAGATATCGCCTTGGCAACAGAATCGACCAGAAGAGGATCACGCGTATGCGCCTGCCAGATGGAGAGATTGGCGAGCCACTTCTTAATAAAGAACACGAACTCTTCCGGCGGAAGCTGACCGCAGCGCTCCCGGGCCGCGAGTACCGACTGCAACGGCGGTGACTGGTAGCGGTATGCCCGGTCGAGCACCCTGACAAGCTCGTCGAGCAAGGCGGCGCGCCGGCCGAGAATTTCTCTCCAGAAACTCTCCCGTGTGGCCTCACTCCAGTAATCTGGCCGGAGGAAAGCAGAATTCCCCTCGGTGACCGCCGACTGCATGCGTTTCGTTTCCCTACCTGCATAGATAAGCCACAGCAGGCCGAACGCGAGAATATCGCCGAATTCTTCGAGCCGTGCGCGCTGCGCGGTGGTGAACGGCCTGTAGGGCAGTTGCCCGACCGTGCCGCCGATCGCCACCTCGCCCCGCGACAGGTGACCGATGATGCACAGCCAGTCCTCGTGGTAGACGGGCGGGAAGAACCCGCTCAGCCGCTGCGGATCGACGAGCAGCGCCCCGCCCGAGATGAACGGCTCCTGCGGGCGGCCGGCCAGCCGGCGCGCATGGCCGACGACGGACGCGTCCGGGTACTTGGTGACCTGGAGGCCGACAACCGGGTACTCGTCAAGCAGCGCAGCAGCCGAACTCAGCTTCGTCGCGTTGACCTTGCGGATGTCGTCGTCGAGGAACAGCATGCGCCGCCAGCCGCACGCGCGACCCACCAGCAGGCCGAGGTTGCGCTTCCGGCTGATGTCGCGCGCACACGAGGAGACGACGCTTTGCGGCAAGTCGGTCGCGAGGTCCAGCAGGTGGTGTACCGCCGTGGCGCGAAGGGCAAGCGCGGTGACCAGGCCGCGCCGCTGGAGCTTTTCGAGGACAGGCCGCAGCCCCTCCGGCAGGTGATCGGTGTGGATCGTGACGAGCTTGCACTTCGCTGCCAGCGCGAGCCTTACCGCCGGCCTGAGCTGTTCTGCAGAGCGGATAGTGGGGACGACGATCGCGTCGACGGCCGGGCAGGAAGAGTTCCCGGTCACTGCGGCAGCGGCAGGAAACCGCAGCAAGTGCCGGTACAACCCTACGTCGTAGGGCCCCGGGCCCTCGACAGTGCCTTCCGGCGCCGCGAGCAGCCTGTTGCGGTCTGCCGCGGCGGTCACCAGCGGGCTCCCGTCCGGTCGGACCATTCGTACAGGCGGACGTTCCCGCGCCGCAGGTTGGGCGGCAGGGCCTCGTCGTTCCGGACCGGGACGCGCATGACGACGCAGAAGGCCCCGGCGCTTCCGAGCGTCTCCCGCAGGTACCGCTCGTTATCCGCCCGGACGACCGGGTCGGTGAAGCAGAGCGCGGCACCGTGCACGCCGCGGCTCGTGATGCCGCTGAGCAGGGTCACGGTCCGCGACGGGACGTTCGGGTGCGGGCCGCGCGCGAACACTCCGACGTCCGCCACCAGGCTTTCTCCCCGGTACTCGGAGGTGAACTCGCGTTTCTCGTCTCCGACGGCGCACTCGAAGACCCAGCCCTGCTTGGCCGGGATCGGCCTGGCGGTCGGAAGCGGAATGTCCTCGGCGAAGTACGGGGCGGTGTCATAGACGGCCGCGCCCCCGATGATGACCAGGTGGTTGAGGGCGAAGTCCCGGACGAGATCCTCGGGCGGCAGGATCCGTATCAGCTTTCCCGGGTTCTCCGCCTTCACCTCTCCGAAGATCTCGATCAGCGTATCCAGGTCGGCGAACCTGGCGTAACGGGTGTAGTACGGGTGATCCGGGCTGGCATACGACGGAGGGTCGGCGGCGTCCGAGCCCACGATGCTGACGGCCCTGCCCTCCGGGAAGTGCCAGAACAAGCTCCGCCGTTGACCGGCCTCGGCAGGGACGGCCTTCGCTACCTGCTCCGTGTCGCGCAGCGCGAGAAGTTCCTGGTACAGCTCGGTTTCCCGTTGCCGCTCCCGCTCGTCCAGCTCGTCGTCGCGGAGCAGTCGCGCGTCCCTGGTCCCGAACGACCGGGCGGTGCAGAACAGCCGGGCGTACGCGGCAAGCTGCTGAGGCGACGGCATTCTGCCCGAGTCCGCCTTCTCCCACAGCGAGATCGTCGCGGTGCTCAGCGGCTTCTCCCCGCCGAGCACCCGCGCGACCAGTCCCTGGGTGAGCCCTTGCCGTTCCCGCAGCTCCCGCAGGCGCTCGGCCAGCCGGGGCAGGACGGGCGCGTGATCGTCCGCGGCAACCATCAGACCTCCGTCCGGTCTCGTGTCCGGCGTGACGAGCTGGCTGACTGGCGAGGAGACACTCGGGTTCTATCACCGAACGCACCGCGACCGCGCCGCCACACGCGAAACTTTACCAAAGCTTGACGAGCATCTACTAGTTTTACAGGTTTTTGCGTCAAGCGATACGGGAATGGGTTAAACGTGATCAAATTGACGCAACGGTACGTTACCGCCAACGGGGAACGAAGGCGGCGTTAGGCGACACGGGAACGGTGAGGAGGCGTCGTGGCGTCTGCAGCCCTACCAGCCAGTCCAAGACCGCACCAGGTGCCCGCCCGATGGGACGGCGCGGCGGGACGCGTCCTTCCGCATCGCCACCCTGGTCACGTTCTGTCACGGGAAGGCGAGGCGGGCACGTGGGCGGGGGCCGCGATGGCGGCGACTCCGATCCGCTCACGGCTGCACCGCCCGGCCATCGTGCCCGACGTCAACGGCGGCGCATCGCCGCTGAATGGCAGGCGGCCACGCCGGGGAGCCGTGCTCCCGGTACACCGCAGCATCCTCGCGGTGGACATCGAGGGCTCCACGCAGCGGACCAACCCGGTCAAGGATGAGCTGCGCGAGCTGCTCTACCGGCTGGTGGCGGGGGCTCTCGGCTACGCCGGGATCGGCGAGGAGCAGCACGACCCGATCGCGGACCTGGGCGACGGGGTGCTCGTCCTGTTCCGTCCCGCGGACGAGCTACCCAAGCCGCTGCTGCTCAGCCGGCTGGTCCCCGCCCTGGCCGGCCTGCTCGCCGCGCGCAACAGCGGCATCTCCCCGGCCGAGCAGCCGCGCATCATGCGGCTGCGGGCCGTGCTGCACGCCGGCGAGATCGTGCACGACGGCAAGGCTCCCTTCGGCGAGGACCTGGACGTGGCGTTCCGGCTGCTGGACGCGCCGAGGTTCAAGGCGCACACCCGTCGCTGCACGTCGCCGGTGGCCCTGGTAGTTTCCGACTACATCTATGAGTCGGTGATCCGCCATGGTTACGAAGGGATCGACGACGAGGAGTTTCACCCCCTCGTGACCGTGAACGTCGGCCGGCGGCGCAGGAGGGGCTGGGTCCACCTGCCCGCCACCGCCAGGTTGCGGCTGCCGGTAGCCGCGCACGCCTACGCCGGCTGACCCGGCGGCGGTGCCCGGCGAGCCCTCATGCCTGCTCGCCCGCGGCGCGCCGCAGGCCAGGCACGTCCGTGACCGTGATGCTGCGCTGCCCGGTCCGGACGAAGCCGCGTTGCCGCCAGGTGCGCAGCGCGCGAGTGACCGTCGCGCGGGACGCGCCGACCAGGCTGGCCAGCTCCTCCTGGGTCAACGACGGCACGGCGCCGGCCTGGCCTGCCGCGGCGTTCCCGCCGGAGTCTGCGATGTCGAGCAGCAACCGGGCGAGCCGCTGCGCGCCGGTGGTGACCGAACGGCTGCGGAGCCTCGCGGCAACGTCGTTCCAGCGCTGCGTCACCACGCGCCGGTAGGCCCGGGAGGCGTCCGGACTGGCGTCGAGGAACGAGCCGAACCGCTCGTGACCGACGATCAGCGAGCGGACCCTGTCGATCGCCTTGACCGTGGCCTGCCGGTATCCGCCGGTCTCTCCGGCCAGCTCCCCGACGATGTCGCCAGGGCCGTGCAGGGCCAGCACGATCTCGTGCCCGTCGCTGGTCACGGAAAGGGCCTTGACCCAGCCGGCGAGCAGGATGAACACGTGCGTGGTCGGCTCGCCTTGCACGCAGATCGTGGTCCCGGGCGGGAAGACGCTGGTGCGGCCGAGCGCCCGCAGGCCCGCGCGCTCAGCGTCGCCGAGAAGACCCCAGAACCTCTCGCCAGCCACTGTCCCCGCATTTTCCGGTCATGGTCGGGAAGCGCTCGAATCCACGATGAGCCGTCCGCGGCGGCGCCGCAAATCCCCGTTTGGCAAACTCTCGGCAAAGACCGGTCACAGGCCGGCCAGCAGCGCCACCGTCCAGACCGCGAAACAGGCCGCCGTGACCAGCGCCCAGGTGACGGTGTGCTGGACGCGCTGGCTGCCGAGGCGGGCCGCGGCGAGCAGCATGTGCGCGCGCATCACGCTCCACTCCTGCGGGGTGGCGTCCGCGGGCGGCAGCGTCAGCCATCGCGGCCGCGGGTCGAGCGGGGCGCCGGTCCGCCAGCGCAGTTCGCTGAGCGCGTCGAGCACCGGCCTGCCCGACAGCGCCAGCAGGCTCACCGCCCGCAGCCAGCAGCACAGCATCACGCACAGCAGGACGCCGCAGGCGATGCCCGCCGGGCCCGGCCGCAGCACCCGGCCGGAGAACGCCACCTCGAGCGCGATGCCCAGCGTGATCGCGCTCAGGATGCCCCCGGCGGCGAGCACGCTCCTGCCGGTGTCGCGCAGCAGCCCCGCCATCTCGGCGATGGCGTCCCGGCCGGAACCCGGGTCCGGCCGGATGCGATCGCGATCGTCCTCGGAAAAGTATCCGTCCGCGTGCGGCCAGGACGGCCCGGTCATCATCGCTGCGGCCATGGCACTCGCCTCCGTGCTGCATCCAGCCCTCGGCCTTCAGCGAACACGACCGGACGCCGGAGCACTGCCGCACGCGAGACAAGCCTGCTGTCTCAGATGAGACAGCCAGCGTTCTCGGCGAGGTCCCCGCTAATGGCAGCCGCAGGCGCCGCCGCAGCATCCGCCCGCCGGGCCGCCCTGGCCTCCCGCATCCCGGGAGCGGGCGGCGATGCCCGCGACGGCGACGGTGGACAGCAGCTTGACCGTGTCGTCGTGGCCCTGCGGGCAGGTGCACGGCGCGGAGGACTCGCTCATCGGGCGGTTCAGCTCGAACGTGTCACCGCAGGCGCGGCACCGGTATTCGTAGCGCGGCACGCTCGATATCCTACTGCTTCATTCGGCGCCCCCGGTTACCGCGGGGGCTGCGGGCCACGGGGGAGAGGCCGCCGTTGCGGGAGCCGGGTACCGAGCGGCCGTTCGGGATCATGCCGCCCTCGGCCGGGGGTACGGGCGGCACCATGGCCGCGGGACCGCTCCCGCCCGCCTCGCTCTCGTCGTCGTAGTAGAACTGCTTGCCGCGCAGCAGCGAGACCAGCGCGCCGGTGACGGACATGACCGCCGCCGCGGTGAACACCGTGACCAGGCCCTGGTGGAACGGCGCCGAGATCAGGTCGGGGAAGAACTGCCTGCCGGTGAGCACCGCGGCGTTGCGCGCGGGCAGCCTGGACAGCACGTGGTACGGCGCCAGCAGGTTCTGCACCGGGTTGTAGCCGAGCAGCGCGGCAAACATGGTGCTGACCGGCGGGAGGTGGCTGACCCGGGCGGCGACCGGGGCCGGGACGCCCTGGGCGACCAGCCCACCGACGAGCGTCCGGGGCAGGGTCGAGGCCAGCCCGGCGATCATCAGCGAGAAGAATATGCCGATGGACAGGGACATGCCGGAGTTCTGGAACGTGGACCGCATGCCGGATGCGGCGCCGCGGTGCCTGGCCGGCACGGCGCTCATGATCGCGGAGGTGTTCGGCGAGGCGAACAGGCCGGAGCCGACCCCGTTGCCGAAGATCAGCAGCGCGAACAGCCAGTAAGGGAAGTTCACCGGCAGCAGCATCAGGCCGGTGAAGCAGCACGCGGCCAGCAGCAGGCCGGCGGTGGCGAACGGCCGGGGCCCGTACCGGTCCGACAGCGTGCCGGAGACCGGCCCGGCGAGCAGGAAGCCCGCGGTCAGCGGCATCATGTAGATGCCCGCCCACAGCGGGGTGACGCCGAAGTCGTAGCCGTGCAGCGGCAGCCAGATGCCGGCCAGCCAGATGACCAGCATGAACTGCAGCCCGCCGCGGGCTATCGAGCCGAGCAGGCTGGCCGCGTTGCCGGCCGCGAACGCCCTGATCCTGAACAGGCCCATCTGGAACATCGGCTCGGCGATCTTGGTCTCGATGACGCAGAACGCGATCAGCACCGCCGTGCCGCCGGCGAGCCCCGCGATGATCCACGGGTTGGTCCACCCGGTGGCGTGCCCGCCGTAGGGCCGGATCCCGTAGGTGATGGCGACCAGCAGCACGCCCAGCCCCGCGGCGAACGTGACGTTCCCGATCCAGTCGATGCTGGCCCGTCTGGTCGTCGCGATCTCGCGCAGGCTCTTGTACGCCCAGACGGTGCCGAACAGCCCGATCGGCACGTTCACCCAGAACACGAGGCGCCAGTCGACCGCGGACAGCAGGCCGCCGAGCAGCAGCCCGACGAACTGCCCGGAGATGCCGGCGATCTGGTTGATGCCGAGGGCCATGCCGCGCTGGTTGGCGGGGAACGCGTCGGTCAGGATCGCGGCCGAGTTGGCCATCAGCATCGCGCCACCGAACGCCTGGGCGAACCGCCAGCCGATCAGCCACATCGCCCCGTGGGTGCCGGTCAGCGGGTCGAGCGACAGCGCGATCGAGGCCAGCGTGAAGACGACGAAGCCCAGGTTGTAGATGCGCACCCGGCCGAACATGTCGCCCAGCCTGCCCAGCGTCACCACCAGCACCGACTGGACCAGCAGGTAGCCGATGATCATCCACAGCAGGTAGCTCACGTTTCCGGGGGTGAGCGGGTTCAGGTGAATGCCGCGGAAGATAGCAGGCATCGAGATGATCACGATCGACGCATCGATCGTGGCCATCGTCACGCTCAGCGTGGTGTTGGACAGCGCGATCCACTTGTACCCGCCGGGCCGCCCCGCCGCGCCGCTGGCCCGCTTCCCGCCCGGCCCGCTCCGCTGGGTTGCAGCTGCGCTGTCCCGCACGCTGCCCCAGTCTACAGGGAATCAGTTGCTTGATGGCAACTATTTACTTTGGCTAACTTCTCCCGCCGCGCCGTCGCCGGACGCGGCCGGGGCGCTCGGCGCGCGCTCGAAGATGCGATAGACGGCGGCCAGCGCGACGATGACGAACGCGGCCGGGCCGAACGCCGCGGCGGCGATGGCGGCCAGGCGCCACCGGCGGCCCGGCCAAGGGCGTCGGTGCGGCAACCACGCCCTCGGGTGGGCGCCGGTGTCACAACGACGCCCCTGCGCCATGCCGCCGGAGGCGCACGTCGTCACCGGATGCTCGCGTCCCCCGGGCCTTGTGCCGGGGCCGTGCACCTGATCAGGCAGTGAGGCCGGCGTCGACCGGGATCACCGCGCCGGTGAGGGCGCCGGCGTGCGGGCCGCAGAGCCAGGCCACCGCGGCGGCGACCTCGCCCGGCTCCAGCAGGCGCCGCAGCGGTGCCTGCGCGGCGAACGCCTCCTGGTCGGGCAGGTCGTAGATCTCGGCGCTCGCCGCGAGCATGGGCCCGCGCGTGGACCCGGGGCAGACCACGTTCGCGGTCACGCCAGTGCCCGCCAGGTCGGCGGCCAGGGCGCGGACATAGCCGACCACCGCCCCCTTCGCCGCGGAGTAGGCAGCGAGCCGCGGCATGGCGCGCAGCGCGGCTGCCGAGGCGACGGCGACGAACCGGCCCGAGCCCGCCTCGATCATCGGCGGCACGCACGCGTCGGCCAGGTGCCTGACCCCGTACAAATTCACCCGCAGCATCAGCCCGAACGCGTCGTCTGGCACCGCCCAGGCCGCATCACCCCTGATCACGCCGGCCGCGGCGACGGCGGCGGACGGGGCACGGCCGCCGAGCGCGTCCCGCAGCTTGTCTCGCACCGAGCCGTCGCCGACGTCGGCGATGAGTTCCTCAGCCACCTCCGCGCCCACCGCCGCGCAGTCGGCCGCGACGGCGGCCAGGTCGGCTCGCGTGGGCATCGGATAGCCGACCGGCGGCTGCGGCGCGCAGGCGTCGACGAGCAGCAGCGACCAGCCCTCGCCGGCAAGCGTCCTCGCGACCGCCGCGCCGATGCCGCGCGCCGCGCCGGTCACCACCGCCAGCGGTCCGGTCACGAGGCCCGGGCCTCGGAGGCCCCCGCGCCCCCGGCGGGCCGGCTCAGCACAGCCGGTCGGCGAACGCGGCGCCGAGCTGGCGCATCGCGGAGTCGAGCAGCACGCCGAGGTCGGCGCCGTCGTCGTCCAGCCACTGCTCGTAGGCCGCGATGGCGACGCCGAGGACGGCGTACGCGACGGCCTGCGGCGCCAGCGACTCCGGCCGCATGCCGGTGCGTTCGGCGACGAACTCGGCGACCACATCGCGCCAGGCGGCGAAGCGGAGGGTGGAGTGCGCCAGCAGCGCCGGGACCCGCAGGATGAGCTGCATCCGCCGCCGGTGCAGCGGGACCTGGGCCGGCTTCACCGTGTTGAAGTCGACGAGGGCCAGCCGGATCGCGTCCATCAGCGGGACGTCGCCCGGGCAGGCCTTGAGCCTGACCCGCATGCGCTCGAGTTCCAGCTCGAACATGCCCCACGGCACGTCGTTCTTGGACGGGAAGTACCGGAAGAACGTGCGGCGGCCGATGCCCGCGGCCGCCGCGATGTCGTCCACCGTCGTCTGCTCGAAGCCCTTCGCCGCGAACAGCTCGAATGCGACGTGCTCCAGCTCGGCCCGGGACGTGACGCGCCGCCGCCCCGGCACCGCGGCGCCTGCCGTGCCCTCGTTCGCTGCCATCGCGATCATCCCATTGCTCCAGCGGCCCCACGGGTGGCGTGGCCGGTCATCCGGGGCAATTCTACGGCCTGTACCAGCGGGTTTCGCCGGGGAGGCGTTCGCGCTCTTGATCGCGGCGCTCCGCGCCCTTACGATGGCACCCGGTGCCACTAATGGAGGTGTCCGATGGCCGACCCGGCGACGGCAGAGCAAGCCGCAGCGCAGCATCCCGGGGATCCGCTGGCAGCCGAGGAGTTGCTGGTCGAGGAGGTCAGCATCGACGGCATGTGCGGCGTCTACTGAGGCGACCGGTGCTCGCCGGCCGATCCCGGGCACCGGCGTCCCGGCCCGCCGGGCCCGCCGGGCCCGCGGTGCTCGGCGCGCCGCGGGCGGCGGCCCCCGGTCCCGACTTTGACCTGGACGGTCCGTGGCGGCTTGACGGCCGCACCGCGGTCCGCCCCGAGCCCTTCGGTGCCATGCTCTACCACTTCGGCACCCGGAAGCTCTCCTTCCTCAAGAGCCCCAAGCTGCTCGAGGTCGTGCGCGGCCTCGCGGACCACCCGACCGCCCGCGCTGCCTGCCTCGCCGCCGGCGTCACCCCGGCCGAGCTGAGTCAGTACCAGCGCGCGCTTGCCTCGCTGGCGAGGTCGGCCATGATCGTCCGGTGCCGCCCCCCCTCCGACCGGCGCACGGCCCGCCAGATGTCACCGCCTGCGCTCGGCAGGTCCGCCGGCGGTGACGCCGGCAAGGCCGCGGGACGCCCGGACGCCGGCAAGGCCGCGGGACGCCCGGACGCCGGCCGCCGGCCGGCGGCCAGGCTGACCGGCATGCTCGAGCAGGGCCTGACCTCTCCGGTCTGCCTCACCTGGGAACTCACCTACGCGTGCAACCTGGCGTGCGTGCACTGCCTGTCCAGCTCAGGCCGCCGGGATCCGCGCGAGCTGACCACCGCCGAGTGCAAGGCCGTCATCGACACGCTGCGGCGGATGCAGGTGTTCTACGTGAACATCGGCGGCGGCGAGCCGACCGTCCGGCCGGACTTCTGGGATCTGCTCGACTACGCGACCGCGAACCGGGTCGGCGTCAAGTTCTCCACGAACGGCATCAAGCTGGACGCGGCCGCCGCGCGGCGGCTGGCGGCGACCGACTACGTGGACGTGCAGATCTCGCTGGACGGTGCCACGGCCGACGTCAACGACGCGGTGCGCGGCAGCGGGTCGCATGCCACGGCGATGCGGGCGATGGACTGCCTCGCGGCCGCCGGGTTCCGCGGCTTCAAGGTGTCCGTGGTCGTCACCAGGCACAACATCGGCCAGCTGGACGCGCTCAAGCAGATCGCCGACGAGCACGGCGCGCAGCTGCGGCTGACCAGGCTGCGGCCGTCCGGGCGCGGTGCCGACGCGTGGCCGGACCTGCACCCGACCGCCGCGCAGCAGCGCCAGTTGTACGACTGGCTCGCCGCGCACGGCGAGCAGGTGCTCACCGGCGACTCGTTCTTCCACCTGTCGCCGTACGGCCAGCCGCTGCCCGGGCTGAACATGTGCGGCGCGGCCCGCGTGGTCTGCCTCATCGACCCGGTCGGGGACGTGTACGCCTGCCCGTTCGCCATCCACGGCAGTTTCCTGGCCGGCAACGTCAGGCAGCCGGGAGGATTCCAGGCGGTGTGGCGGGACTCCCCGCTGTTCGCGCGGCTGCGCCGGCCGCAGGCCGGCGGGGCCTGCCGCTCCTGCGGCTCCTTCGACGCCTGCCGGGGCGGGTGCATGGCCGCGAAGTTCTTCACCGGCCTGCCGCTGGACGGGCCCGACCCGGAATGCGTGCACGGGCACGGCGAGGCCGCGCTGGCGGCGCAACGCGGCGGCGGCGCGCCGCCGCGCCCCGCGGCGGATCATTCGCGCCGCGCGGTGCCGGTGGCCATCGGCCGGCGGCCGCCGCAGCGGGCCTGCGACTGCGATCCGCTCGCCGGGGTGGTGAGCTGAGGCGTTCCCGGGCCGCGGCCATGGCGGACACCGAGCTGGCCCCGGCCGGGATGAGGCTGCGCCCCGACCCCGGCGCGAGGCTGCTGGCCGGCGGGACCGTGCTGATGGGCGGGTCGCCCGGCCGGGTGCTGCGGCTCACGCCGTCCGGGGCCCGGCAGGTGGCCGGGTGGTGGCGCGGCGCCGCGCTGCCCGGCAACCCCGGGGCCCGTGCGCTGGCGCGCCGCCTGCTCGACGCCGGGATCGCGCACCCCGTGGCCGACGGCCTGCCGGCGGCCACCGCGGCCGAGGTGACGGTGGTGATCCCGGTGCGCGACCGGCCCGCCGAGCTTGCCCGCTGCCTGGCCGGGCTGCGGGACCTGCCGGCGGTGATCGTGGTCGACGACGGCTCGCGCGACCCGGCAGCGGTCGCCGAGGTGGCGGCCGCCGCGGGGGCGCGCCTGCTGCGGCGGCCGGCCAGCGGCGGCCCGGGGGCGGCGAGGAACGCCGGGCTCGCCGCGGCGGACACGCCGCTGGTGGCGTTCCTCGACTCCGACTGCGTGCCCGCGCCGGGGTGGCTGGACCGGCTGCTGCCGCATTTCGCGGACCCGGCGGTCGGCGCGGTCGCGCCGCGCATCGTCCCCGATTCGGCCGGGCCCACCTGGCTGGCCCGGTACGAGGGCGCGAGCTCCACCCTGGACATGGGCGCGCGCCCCGGCATCGTCCGGCCGCGGTCGCGCGTGCCCTACGTGCCCGGCGCGGCGCTGCTGGTGCGCCGCGCCGCGGCCGGGGCCGGCTTCGCCGAAGACATGCCGGTAGGGGAGGACGTCGACTTCGTCTGGCGGCTGGCCGCGTCCGGCTGGCGGGTCCGGTACGAGCCCGCCGGGTCCATGCCGCACCAGCACCGGGTGCGGCCGCGCCCCTGGCTGGCCAGGCGGAGGGAGTACGGGACCTCGGCCGCGGCCTTGGAACTGCGCCATCCGGGCGACGTGCGCCCCCTGTACCTGTCCGCGTGGACCGCGTCCGCCTGGCTGGCCGCGGCGGCCGGACGGCCCGGCGCGGCGGCCGTGGTCACCGGGGCCGGCATCGCGCTGCTCGCCCGCCGCCTGGCCCGGGTCACCGGTGAGAGATGGCCGCTGGCCCGCACGGCGTGGCTGCTTGCGGCCCGGCTGGCCGGCGGCGGCACGCTGGCGGCGGCCCGGCCTGCCGGCAGCGCGATCTCCCGCGCCTGGTGGCCGGCGGCGCTGCCGGCGGCGCTCGCGCTGCCGAGGCTGCGGCTCCCGCTGGCGGCGCTGGCGCTGGCGCCGCCGCTGCTCGACTGGCTGGACCGGCGGCCGCCGCTGGATCCGGCGCGCTACCTCGCCGCGCGGCTGCTCGACGACGTTGCCTACGGCCTCGGCGTGTGGCAGGGCTGCGCCCGCCACCGGACGATCCGCCCGCTGCTGCCGCTGGTGACGGGGCCGCGGCTCAGGCCGTGGCCGGCTCCCGGCCGAGGGCGAGGATGATCAGCGCCGCGGCCGCGAACGATGCGGCCATGGCGGTGAACGCCGCGGTGAAGCCCGCGGCCGTGATGATCCAGCCGATGATCGCCAGCCACAGCGAGCCGAAGCCGTAGCCGATCGCGAAGAAGGCCCCGAAGGCGGACCTGGCGGCACCGTCCTGCGTCAGGTCGGAGAACAGCGACTGCAGCAGCGGCGACTCGGCGTAGGCGAGGACGCCGACCAGTGCGCCGGCCACCCCCAGCATCACCACGCCGTGCCCCGCAGCGCCGAACCAGGCGATCGCCCCGGCGCCGGCCAGGTAGGTGGCGACCAGGGCGCGGTACCTGCCGAACCTGTCGGCGAGCATCCCGCCGGCCACCTGGCCGAGGATGCTGGCGACCATGACGACGGTGAACAGCGTCCCCACCGTCAGCGCGGGCAGGTGCAGGCCGCTGCGCAGGTAGGCGGGAACGTAGGTGCTCAGCGTGCCGAGCCCGCGGCCGCCGGCGGCGACGGTGCCCGCGGCCAGCACCGCGGCGACCTGCCGGCGGCGCAGCAGCCGCCACAGCGGCACCGGCGCCGCGGCGGCTGGCGCATCCGGCGCCGGCCGCCTGCGCGCGGCGTCGCGGGGCAGGCCGAGGAACACCAGCAGCCCGCCCACCGCGAGCGCGGCCGCGAGCGCGCCCAGCGCCCAGCGCCAGCCCGCCGCGGCGATCACCGCCGCCGCGAGCAGCGGCACCACCGCCGTGCCTATGCTGCCGCCGGCGGTGTGCCAGCTGAGCGCGGTCGCCCGGCGGTGCGGGAAACGCTCGGAAAGGTACGCCGAGCCGACCGGGTGCTGCGGCCAGCTCACCGCCGAGCCGAGCAGCCGCGCGGCGCCGAAGACGGCGAACACCGGGGCGACCGCCGCGGCCAGCGACGCGACGGCCATCCCGGCGTTCTGGGCGGCGAGAACCGACCGCGAGCTGAGGCGGCGCAGCGCCGCGGCGCTGCCCTGCAGGAATCCGCCCAGCAGCCCGGCCGCGGTCAGCACCGCCCCCAGCTCGGCGTAGGCGACGTGAAACTCGGCGACCACGAACGGGTAGGTCACGGCCAGGCCAGCCACGTAGAAGTGCTGGATCCCGTGCGAGACCGCCATGACCGTGAGAGCCCGCCGGTCGCTGGGCTCGCGCGCCATCGGCCGCCTGCCCGCCGACCGGACCTCGGTCCGCTCGGTCACTTGGAAAGCCCGAGGGTGAAGTCGGCGGGCAGCAGGATGTCGTCGCGGGCCAGGTCGGCCACCGACGACCTGCCCAGGGCGAGCAGCGCGGAGTCGATGCCGCTGCGGAGCACGTCGAAGACGTTCCGCACGCCCGCCGACCCGTTGGCGGCCAGTCCCCACAGGCAGGCGCGGCCGATCATGACCGCGCGGGCGCCGAGCGCCAGCGCCTTGACCACGTCGCCGCCCCGGCGGATCCCGCCGTCGAGCAGCACCTCGGCCTGCCCGCCGACCGCGTCCGCGACGGCGGGCAGCGCCCGGATGGCGGCGGGGGTGCCGTCCAGGTTGTTGCCGCCGTGGTTGGACACCGAGACGGCGCTGGCGCCGACGTCGACGGCGCGGCGTGCGTCGTCGGCGCGCATGATGCCCTTGACGAGGAAGGGGCCGCCCCACTGCTCGCGCAGCCACGCGATGTCGGCCCAGGTGGGCGGCGGCGTCCGCATCCACTCACCGTAGCTGCCGAAGAACGTGGGATCCGGCTCGCCGGGCGCGGCCATGTTGGGCACGGTCAGGCGCGGCAGCCCGCCGTGCCGCAGCCACCGCGCAACGTAGCCGGGCCGGGTGATGCCCGACGGCGCGAGGCGCGCCATGGCCCGCAGGTCCATCTTCTCCGGTATCCACGGGCTGCCCCAGTCCCTGCCGTTGGCGAACGACCAGTCAAGGGTCACGATGAGGCCCTTCGCCCCGGCGCGGCGCGCCCGCTCGATCCGCTCGACGATCCTGTCCTTCCCGCCCGACCAGTAGGTCTGGAAGAACCATTTGGGGTTGGCGGCGGCCACCCGCTCGGCGGGCACGCTGGCGAACGAGCTGAGGCCCATGGCGGTGCCCGCCTCGGCCGTGCCGCGGGCCACCGCGATCTCGCCTTCGGGGTGCACGGCCTGCACGCCGGTCGGGGACGCGATCACCGGCAGCGATATGGGCTGCCCGAGCACCGAGGTCGCCATGTGCCTGGTGGCGGGAAGGTCGGCGACCCGCGGCGGCGCGAACCGAAGCTCGCTGAACGCCGCCACGTTGTCCCGCATGGTGACGCCCTTTTCCGCGCCCGCCATCAGCGCCAGGTACACCGGCCTCGGCAGCCGCCGCCGGGCCCGGCGGCGGGCCTCCTCGACGGTCTCGAACCACTCGCGCGTGCTCGCCATCGGCTCAACCCTAGCTTCGTTTCGCGGCACCTGCACGATATTTTGGCACTCGGTGCTGCAATTATCCAGCCGCAGGTCCCGTAGTATCCACGATCATGTGCGTGACGGAGCCCGGGCTGGCCGGGCACCCGGACCGGCTCAGGTGGAACGCCAGGTACGCCGGCGGTGCGGCGCCGTCGTTCGCCGCGCACCCGCTGGCGGTCCGGGCGCTGGCGGCGGGCCCGCCGGCCGGGCCCGTGGCCGACCTGGCGTGCGGGGCATCGGGCACCGCGCTGCTGGCCGCGGCCGGCGGGCGCCGCGTCACGGCGGTGGACATCTCGGAGGTCGCGCTGGAGATGCTCGCCGCGGAGGCCGGCCGCCGCGGTCTCGGCCACCTGATCACGCTCGTGCACGCGGACCTGGCCGCCTGGAGGCCGCGGCCGCGATCGTTCGCGCTGGTGCTGTGCACCGGCTTCTGGGACGCCGCGGCGCTCCCGGCCGCCGCCGACGCGGTCGCACCCGGCGGGCTGCTCGGCTGGGAGGCGTTCACCACCCGGGCACGGCGCGCCCGGCCCGGCCTCGACCCCGCGTGGTGCCTGGCCCCGGGCGAGCCCGCGTCGCTGCTGCCAGGGGACTTCACCGTGCTGAGCCAGCGTGACGGACCGGGCGGTGAGCGACGGCAGATGCTGGCGCGCCGCGCGGCCGGTCCGGGCAGCACAGCGCCGGGCCCACGGCCTTGACCTCTCCCTCCCCGTCGTCAGCCGATCCACCGGGGCGGGAATCCGGCGCGCCGGGGCGGGAATCCGGCGCGCCGGGGCGGGAATCCGGCGCGCCGGGGATGCCTGCCGCGCGCACGCCGACCGGTTACCGCTTGACGCCGATGCCGCAATACCCCGGCAGCTGCCCGCCGTCGGCGCCACCGCCGGCCTGATCCGGCCCCCACCACCGGCCGAGCGGCACCACGCCGGGGCCGGTCAGCTCCAGGCCGTCGAAGAACCTGGACACCTGGTCGCGGTTGCGCAGCGTGATCGGCGCCGACGAGCGCTCGTTGTAGCGCCCGGCCGCGGCCGTGACCGCCCCGGGCCGGACGTTGCCGGCCGCGTGCCCGATCACCAGGTAACTGCCGGGCGCCATCGCGTCCATCAGCCGCGCCACCACGGCGTACGGATCGTCGGCGTCCGGGATGAAGTGCAGCACCGCGACCAGCAGCACCGCGACCGGCCGGCCCAGGTCCAGGGTCCGCGCCGCCCCGGCCACGACGGTGCCGGTATCCCGCAGGTCCGCGCGGATGTAATCAGTCTGCCCCTGCGGGCTGCCGACCAGCAGCGCGCGGGCGTGGCTGATCACCACCGGGTCATTGTCCACGTAGACGACCCGGCACTCCGGGGCCACCCGCTGCGCCACCTCGTGCGTGCTGCCGGCGGTGGGCAGCCCGGTCCCGATGTCCAGGAACTGCCGGATGCCGCGGTCTTGCGCCAGCTGGTGCACGGCGTCGATGAGGAACCGCCGCCCGGCGCGGGCGATCAGCGGCATGGACGGCAGCGCCTCGGCGACCTTCTCGGCCGCCTCGCGGTCGGCGGCGAAGTTGTCTTTGTCGGAATAATAGATATCAATGCAGGTCACAGACCAGCTGGATAGTCTAGAGTCAGGCAAAAGTCAGGAACGCGAGATGCCGCACAAGAGCCGCACAGTCCAGAATACGCTCATCCAGGCCACGATCTTCAAAAAGTGCGACCGCACCTATCACCGGCCCGACACCAACAAGGGATGCGCCGGCGGGACGTGCCAGCACACGTGCGAGGCCGGCCAGGTCAGCGACTGCGCCCACAAGTGGACCGTCCGCTACTCGGTCAACTCGCGGCAGCGCGAGCAGTCCTTCGGCACGCTGACCGAGGCCCAGACCTTCCAGCTGACCCTGTCGACCGGCAAGCAGACCCAGGGCGCGATGTTCACCGATCCCCGCGCCGGCATCGTCGCGTTCCTGCCGCTGTGCGACGCCTACATCGAGGCAATGGCCAAGGCCAACGCCAAGAGCAAGGCCACCTACCGCAGCAACTTCGCCAACCCGGCCGTCCGCACGCTGCTGGACGGCAAGAGCGTGGTGGAAGTCGCGCGAATGGACGCCGAGGTCAAGACCTTGCTGAACACCACCCTGGGCCGCTACAGCGATGACTACCGGGGCAACATCCGCCGCATCATCACCGGCACCCTGGATGAGTGCGTCAGGCGGGGCATCATCCCCCGGCACACGCTGGCCGGCATCGAGCTCGCCCACCGGATCGTGACGGCCGAGCAGTACGAGCAGCAGGCCAAGGGCATGGTGCCGGTCTCTGATGACACGGTGCGGATGCTGGCCGAGGGGATCACGGCCACCGGCACGGACAAGAACGGCCGGGCGCGCACGCGGATCATGCCCGGCCTGGGCATCGCGCCGTGGCTCCAGCGCACGATGGGACTGCGGATCAGGGAAGCCCTGGGCGTGCGCAAGTCCGATTTCAGGCAGCGCGCCGACGGCACCCGCTACCTGCACCTGTGCTGGCAGGCCAGCGAGAACGGCCGGGAGCTAGAACCGCTCAAGCACCGCAAGGCCGGCGACTTCCGCGACGTGCCCGCGCCCGACATGATCTGGGACATGGTCCAGCAAATGCCGGACGGGCCGCTGTGCCCCGGCCCGAACGGCACCCCCTACATGCCCTACAGCACGGCGGCAAACCGATTCGGCCGGATGCTGGAATACCTTGGGATCAGCGGCGTGCACACCCACAGCCTGCGCCACCAGTTCGCCAGCGAGGCCCTGGACGAGGCCCCCCGCGAACTCGCCAACATCAGCCACGTCCTCGGCCACGACAGCGTCGAGACCACGCTACGGTTCTACATCCACGCAAGCGCCAACGCCGAACAGCGCATCGGCGCGATGATGAACGCCCGATGGACCACCAAGTCGGCCGCGGCCAGCAACGAAGCCTAGCCAGCGCCGATCCGAAAGGCATAGCAAAATGCACTCCTGCCAGAGACGAGAGTGCCCCTACAGACGTTGGCCAGCGTCAGACGCTAACTAGCGCAGACACCGAAAACCATGGACTCAGTCGCAAAATCCGCTCGTGCTGCCATCGTACCTGGGCCTCATTGTCCAGGGGGGTTTGGTCGCGGTATCCGGGCTAATTCAAGGTTACCATAAGTTATCGGCGGGACCAGTGGGCTTAAAACAATGTTGAATCGCCATTAGCCGGAGCTCTGTTGCGAGACCTGCGCGCAGACTGGCGACGTGGTTGCGCACGATAATCTTGCACATCAAGAACACGTAGGGCAGCCTCATCTAGTGCACTCTGCAGCCCAATCGCCTGTTGTGCAGTATTTTCAGCCGTAATAATGCTATTTGCGACCTCGACTAGCCTTGTTATATCTTCGCGGCCTGAATCATACGCTGGAATTGGCAGGCGGCGCAAAGTTGTAGGTGATACGGCAATCTGATTGGCATAGCTTGCTAGAAGATCTTGTATTGGCGTGCTGTTAATCATTCCGATCAGGTAAAGCGCCTCGGCCAGTGTTGGCACCGAACAGAACAAAAGCTTATGGTCTATAAGAGGCGTAGTTATGCGCCCGAGATCGTAATCCATACGCGCCTCGGCGAGAGCCGCTGCTGGCCGCGCCTGGAGTTCACGGACAACAACTAGATGGCTCCCGGACATATACTGTAGAGGACCGTCGACACGGCACCAGTCATCACCTTCTATCTGCCAGCTACGCGTCGGAGGGGCGCTCCGTCTGCGGAGCGTTTCGAAGTGACGACGAAGCCACCGCCTGGCACCTGGATAATCACGATTCATCTCACCATCTTCGATAACCTGCGCTAGGTCATCTGGTCGATGTGGGAGCACAAAATACACGCTCGGTTTCGCAATCCACGGTTGCACGTCTCTACCCCGGAGAAGGGGATAAACCAAAGTGCTCTCTACTGTTCCGCGAGTACGCTGTACTTCGCGGTTGCGCCCCTGATCAGGTAGGTTTTCGATAACGACTTGCTTGCGCGCTCTGTCAGCTTGAACTATGCGCACAAAATAAATACCGTTCGCGCCGCGCGTATCGAGACCTTTACCAAATTCCCAGCTATTAGATCCTCCCTCGATTAGTGGAGGTGCACCAGCTACCTGGAACGACCAAGCTGAGGTAAGAGTGGAGGGATCTACAGGCCGGTACTCGCCGCCAGTCGAGCGCAGCAATCGTTGAGCGTCGTTCCAAGTCGGGCCGAGTACACCGCGACTCACACGCTCCCATTGAACTCCTGGCGTGGCCGCCGACTGCTTCTGGGCTCTACGAGCTGTCAAGAACAATGGCCGGTTCACAGCTTCAGGCGCAAAGGGACGCACCCGTGACCAGTTATCGACGTGAACGATCGCGAACCTAATGTCAACTTCACTATGAGGTTGATCACGGCGGTCAGCTCGCAGTCTGAATTTACGGAAGGCGCGGCCTCCGGGATCGCCGATCAGAAGCGAATCGGGTGTTAGGAGCCCAACCCAACCGTCATCCGAGATGTAGCGGTCCAGCGCGACAGCAAAGACAAGAGTCGCGAGGTCAGTGCTCGCCAGCGAGAAGGGAGCACCTGGCTCGGCCGGAACTCGCCATAGCCCATAACGCTGCCAAACTCGTTGACTAGCATTGCGCCACTCATCAGGAAGTCTCGTCCATGTCAACCATGGCGGATTTCCTACTACAACATTGAATTTACCGGCAAATAGAGGCGCAAAGGCATTTTCAATGATCTGTATCCATACCCCATCACGGCCAACTACCGCCAAGCTAGATAGCTGTTCGAATAGAGCCGCCGCCACCGCGCGGTCGTTATCCCATTCAGCCTGGTTGGTAGTTGAGGGGGAGCGGCCTCCAGGGGCAAATTCACGGTCGAGTGCAGTCAAGAACTCGTCGCGCAAAGTGTCGATATTGGGTGTCGGTTGCCCAGGCTGAGGCTCCGAAGGGAGAAAAGTATCCATAAGTGCCCGCAGAATCGCCAGACGATCTGCGCGTGCAAGAGTTAGCGGGATTGGGAATGAATCTGGAAGAGAAGTACCTATCTCACGATAGGACAATCCTTCTAGTCGTCCAAGAGTCCCTTGTGCTGGAGGAGCATCTGGGACAAGGAGGCTGTCAGCCCGCCACAAGGGAAGTGTGATCGGCCCAGCGGAAGCGAGGTCTCCCAAAGCAATAACATAATTGACTCTAGCTGCCGTTATGGCGACAGGGTTAAGATCGACACCACAAACGGAGTTTAGAACTGTCTGGACCTCACTAGCGGTGGGAGTTCCCCGCTCCGTTTGGAGCCGTCGTAGACGGTGAGTCAATAGGGGAAGCAAGAATGTCCCGGTGCCGCATGTAGGGTCAAGGATACGAGCCTCCGCGAGATTTGCGCCGCTCCTGGTAAGACGCTCTAGGCAAGCTTGAGCGAGCCATGTAGGGGTCAAAAACTCGCCAAGAGCACGTCGAAGTTCTCGCGGGACCAAAGACTGATAGAGATCCCGGAGTATATCAATCGCCGGCGATGGCCCGTACACCACGCGGGGGAACGCCAAGCCCGACATAGCCGCTAGAAGCTCCCGGATAGATCCTAGGAGATCAACATTGCCCTCTGCTGGTTTGATCCACCATGAAAAAACGTCAGACTCGAACAAGTTGGATATCTCTAGGCCACCTGGGAGCTCGCCTTTATCCAAACCAGCTAGTCGATCTAGTAGACGGCGGTCATCAAGGCCCCGCCAAGTTGTTGGACGCGCTTCCGGGTCGTTTGAAGCTGTGGCAAGCAATTCAACTGCTATGAGGCGCGCCACAAGTGCGAAATAGGTATGCAGGACATACAGCAACTCTCCAACGCTGCGTGCTATCGGGACGTTATACGTATCCTCGACCACTCTAGCCAAGCGGCCCTCGGCCTGATCTAGATTGCCGTAAACCACGTCCAGTGCCCGGCGCCATTCGTGGTAGAGAGTATCAGCACGATCGCGCTCTGCACGGCTAGCGAGGGTTTGTGCGAGCACAGCCACTACCCTGTGCGCAAGCTCACTGGCCGGTCCGAACGTTTGCATAAGAACGTTAGCTGTAACAGGCGACTGCTGATGGGATCCAATTAGTTCCAAGAATTGACGGCAAGCCGCCGGGCTATTACTTCTCCAAACGAAGTACCCGGCACGTGTATCCGGTGCTGCCGCGAAAAGATCGCTACCAACTTGGCCCGGATCGACTATAAGAAATCCCCATTGTCGACCATCAGCGACAACCGCGGTGAATGCTTCGGGAGCATGTTGATCAGAACGGATCAGTTGCAAATAGTTGAGAGCCTGGTCGGCACCGTGCTCGCGGCGCGCAGTATCCATGGCCCATTCCCACTCAACCGCAACGCCGCCATACAGACGGTCATATTTTTGGCGAGAGGTCCGAGCTGCACGCCGCTCGGCAGACGTGGTGTTCCTGCCAAAAAGCTCTGCCATCGCCTGTACCACGAGAGGATGCACATGTTCACGCAACTCCATCTCATTGGTCATCTGACGAGAGGCATCGTCAAAGGCTCTGTAGAGTCGACGTGACCACTCATCGACATCAGCGGTGAGTGATATGGTAGATCTAGATGGCGGCATTATGAATACACCATACGGTTGATGAATCCAGAACGGCCACTGTTCGACCATGCATGATGAACCGAAACCTCCATGCCCCGCTGAGTTATTCGCACTTCAGCATCACCTACAGTGTGAAGGAGTGTGACTTGTAGCGGAGAAAACTACTCGCCAGAGAGATCTAGGCTTCGCACAACCAAGTCCTCATCCACGCTTGGCTGCTATAGCGCCACAGTAAGGCACGACCGGTTAACCTTATCGACTGAATGTGGAGGGTTCATGAGATCAGGCTAACGAGCGCTTCACCTGTGCCGTGAATCTGCGCCATGTGTCGGGGGAGAACCGGAGCATCGCGGAGGCCCGGTCCTTCGTGTCCCGCACCAGCACTCGGTTACCGTGGTCGGCCACCTCGACGCAGTTACCGCCGCTACTGCCAGAGTAGGACGACTTTATCCAGACTCGCTTATTCATATCTGCTGCACCTTACCTGTGCGATCATCTGTAGTGATTCGCTTGGGGACAGGGCAGACGCGCGGATAAGATCGAAGCACGTCATTGCGGACGATACCTCGTCTTTAGTTTCCGCCATTCTGCCCGAATACCAGCCCTCAGTATACCAGATGGGCGGGGAGTCCAAGAATTCCAGAATGCGCAGCGGACCTTCTACGCCGGGATGCTCTGTCGCGTTAAACGGCATGACCTGTATGACGACGTTCGTCTGCTCCATCATTTTTTCCAGCTTGATAAGCTCGTTGCGCATCACGTAGTTGCCGCCGAGCGGCCGGTAGAGGATTGATTCGTCCAACACGAACCATGCCATGGGCGGGTTTTCGCGAGAGAAAAGTTCTTGCCGGTCCATGCGTGCCGTAACGTCGGCTTCGATCTTCTCATCGCTGTCACGCGGTCGGCCTGCCCGCATAAGCGCGCGAGCGTAATCGGGAGTCTGTAGCAACCCGGGGACAATCCGCAGCTCCCATTCGTGAATCTTGCACGCTTCCTTTTCCATTTCCGCGACCAGCGCGAAGAAGGAGGGATAGCTTCCGTTCGTCGTAATCGGCCAGACTTTCAACAACATGCCGCTGGCGTTCAGCGTCTCGTCTAGCCGCTCCACGAGGTCTAGTTTGGCTGGTTTCGTCCCAAGCTCTATCGCGCTGATCAGTGAAGCCGAGCAGTAGACACGCACGGCCAGCTCACGCTGTGACAAGCCTGCTTGCTCACGCAGTGTCCGCAAGACAGACCCGAACACCTGCACAGGGTTCGTCTCCACCGCGACCCCCTACGTCTCTACTGCCATCAGCCGGATTACACGCCAGAGTGCGATCTAGCACGTCTGCGAGGTCGCGCCCTAGAGACTTCTAACGGTAGTCCTGAGCTGGCACGGTGGGTAGCGAGATCACCGACGACTCATGCTGAGGATTCACGCTCATGCCCGGACTCCAGGCCCAACTGACCAGTAGCGAGCTAACGAGAGCCATCAAGGCAACCGAGACGCTGTGCTCGCTTGAGCCCTACATTGACCGGCTCACGTGGGTCAAGATCGATACCCTTCGTGCTGACCTGCTGGCCGAGCAAGAAGACAGAGCGAAGATCATAGCCGATGCGTGAGCACGACGTCGCCAGCCTGACCGCTGGCGAGCTTGAGCAGACCAAGCGCGACCTGGCCGCAAGCCTCGCGCTGGTGCGGCCAGACTCACCCGTCCGCGTGCCCATCCTGGCTCAGATGACGGCGATAGACGCGGAACTGGCCGGGCGCTCGGTATCCGTCCGCGTGTGCTCCTGCGGCTTCGCCACCGATGACCGGGCATGGCTGGACGGGCACCTGTTCGAGCACCCAGGGCATCACGAGCGGAGCCAGCCTCGGCCTGCACCGATACGTTGAGATTCCCGCGTATGGGGGTCTGTCCGCCCGGCGCGCCGGGGCGTCGTCACACCCAGGGCCGGCGCCCTAGTCGGGTTCGTCGGCCGTGGTGCGGTTGCCGGCGATCTTGCGTTTGGACTGCCAGCTTCGCAATGCATGCGGCGTCCAGCAGGGCCGACCGTCATCGGTCGTGCTCTCGCCGGGGATGGGGTTGCGGGTTCGGGCACGGCGGAAGCTCTCCGGCTTGTCGTAGCCGAGGTACCGTGCGGCCGCCGCGATCCCGACGATGACCTCGTCCCCGGCCGTGGTCTCGACGACCGCCCCGACGCGGTGCCACCCGCCGACCCCGGCGGGGGCGGCCGGCTCGCGGGGGGCGGGGGCGCGGTGCCGCCCGGCCGGGCGGGCCGGGGGGATGACCGGCGGCCGGTCCGGGGTGTCCGGGGGCGGGACATCCGGCGGGACATCGCGGCGTGTTTGCGCTGGTATGTGTATGTGCTGTCCCGGTGGGACACGCCGGAGCGGGACACCCACCAGGGACGCGCCGGCCAGTTTCTGTCCTTCGCTGATCACCTCGGGGTCGATCCACGGGGCCGGGTCCATGTTGGCGAACCAGTCCGGCGGGGGCGGCCCGGTCAGCGCGTAGCGGCGCCGCTCGGCGGCCGGCATCCAGGCGAGTTGGGCGTGGTGGATAAGGTCTTCGGCTTCCCCGACGCCGACCACTCCCCGGCCCTTGATCCTCGCGTCCCATTCGATCCGGGGGGCCAGCCCGAACGTCATCCGCCACAGCGAGGTGGTGTAGGCCCCGGTGATCAGCCGGTACCCGTACTGGCCCCGGCTGTCGGAATCGCCGAACAGCCGCAGGTTCGGCTGGTGCACCGCCACCACGAGCCGGTGCCCGGCCTGTCGGCCCTGCCACTCGATCTGCCGCCGCTGGTCCAGCGCCGGCGCCGGCCCGGTGCCGCGCGCCCGTCGGTGCATCCGCGCGGCCATCGAGGCGAACGTGCCGAACTCGTCGATGACCAGCAATCGTTGCGGGAACGCGCCGGGCCAGGCCCGGCGGGCGCCGATGGCAATGTTCACGCCGAGCATGGACAAGAAGAACTCTTCCAGCGCCCACATCATCGACTCGATGTCGGTGTGCACGCGGATGCCGGGCACGTTGGTCAGCACGTCGGCGCCGGTCTTGCGGTCGATGTAGGACCGGCGTTTGGGGTCGATGATGTCGACCAGCCAGCCGTGCGCCCGGCAATGCGCGGCCGGGACCGACGCCGTGGAGGTCTTGCCGCCGCCGGTCCCGGCCGCGATGAACAGGTGCGGTTCCTCGTCTTGCAGGTCCGCGACCCACTTGCGCCCGCCCGCGAGGGTGGCCATGTGGACCTTGTGGGCGGGCAGGTCATACCCCTCGAACGGCGCCCGCTCGGGCGGGGCGGGCGGGTGCGCCCAGGTCGCCTCGAACGGCCCGAAGCGGGGCACCAGGTCCGCGCCCAGGTGCCGGCGGATCACCTCGTCCATCGCCCGCTGGCGGGCCGCATCAGGGTTCCAGCCCGGCGGGTAGGCCAGCGTGACCACGGCATCGTGGTCAGCGGCGAAGCCGGGCGGGATGTCCAGCCAGCGGTCCGGCCGGTCGCCGGGGTCGGTGCCCAGGTATTGGCACAGTTGCAGGTACACGGGCCGGATCACCCGGCGGACGTACCGCCAGCGCCGCCACCGGGGGAAGGCGGCCACCGCGCCGAGCACGGCCAGCCAGCCCAGCGCGGCCCCGCTGACCAGCGGCCGGGCTGCCAGCCCGGCCCCGGCCGCCACCACCGCCCACCGCACGGCGGCGCGCTGCCAGCCGGGCAGGTAGGCCCACCGGCCCGGCTGGCCGGTGGTGAACCAGCCCGGCACCCCGCCGATCGGCTTGGTCCCGGCCGAGATGAACGTGGCGTCAGTGCGCCGTGTGCCCAGCGGCGCCCCGGTGGCGAACCGGCCGGCCAGCAGCACCGTCCAGGCCACGCCCCGCCACAGGCTCAGGACCACGGCGCCGCGCTGGCCGGGCACGCGCAGCCGGGGCAGCGCCGAGCGGCCGAACGCCCGCCCGGCCAGGTACCGCAGGCCAGCGCCGAACGCGGCCAGCACCACCACGGCGCTGACCGCATCGGCCACGGCCCGCCCCACATGCACGGCCACGACCCTAGCCGCGCGGCGCGCCGCCCGGCAGGGGGCCGACCGGGGGCACCCGGGCCGGGCAGCACCCGCACGCGGCCCGCACACCCACCGGGCCGGGCCGTGCGGCCCGGCCCGCCCGGCCGGGGCCGCTGCCAGCACCGACGCGCCCGCGCCCGGCCAGTCTCAGGGTGGCAGTCGGGCCAGGAGAACGGACGGGAAGCCAGAAGGAGACGGGAACCTGTGAGAACAGGGGGGTGAGGGTGGTCTGGAGGGAGAGGGGGGAGTTGGTGACGGTTTGCTTACGGTCGGCACGCGCGTCGTGACGCAGGGCAGAATCGTCACAAGCCGCGCGAACACGGTCACGCCGGGGCACCCGGCCCAGGGAAGGAGCGGGCACCATGACGGGACTCACCGTAGACCACCAGCCGGCCGGGGCGGCGCGCCGCGCCGACGCCGGCACGGTCAAGATCAGCCAGCGGGACATTGACGGGCTGGTGCTGTGCGCCGAGCACGGCGGCGCGCCCTATGACCTGCTGGCTGCCGCGCTGGCCGTCCAGCCCGCCCGGCTGCGCGCCATCGTGGCGCGGTGGCGCCGGGCCGGGTACGCCGATACCGGCCCGCTCGGACCCGGCCCGGCCTGGTGCTGGCTCACCCCGGCCGGCATGGCCGCCGCCGGGCTGCCCTACCCCGCCGCCCGGCCGCCGCTGGCCCGCCTGGCGCACCTGCGCGCGGTGCTCGCCGCCCGGCTGTGGTTCACCGCCAGCCCGGCCTGGGACCAGCACCAGGCGTGGTGGCAGTCCGAACGCCGCATCCGCCGGGCCGGCCCGGCGGCCGGCACCCACCGGCCCGACGCCGAGATCTGGTGGCCGTCCCTGGCGGCCAGCCCGTACGCCGGGCAGATCTGGGCCGTGGAGATCGAATTGACCGCCAAGCACGCCGACCGCACCGCCGCCATCATGGCCGCCCTGACCGCCCCGGCCGGGTACGCGCACGTGTACTACCTGACCGCCCCGGCCGCGCGCGGCGTGGTGACACACTGCGCCGCCGCCCTGCCCGGCGATGCCTGCGCCCGCCTGACCGTCTGGGACCTGCCCCCGGCCGCCCGCACCCCCGGCACCTGAGCGGGAAGGCGCAGACCGCCCCAAAGCCAGGACTGCCCCGGCGAAACCCCAGGCCAGGCGCACCACGCCAGTCAGCGGAGTCAGGCCAGAGTCAGGAACCCCCGCCCGACAAAACGGACATTACCACCCAAACAGGTACCGGACAGGTCTCGCACAGCGAAGGACGCGATTTTCGAATAATAAGCCTGACATGCCTGTACGCCCGCTGTTGGGGCACTGTACGGGACTGCCGGAACCACTTGACTAATGTTGTCCTTGCCGCCCAGCCAGTAGTTCCAGATCCGGGCCGGGTTCGCCGCGCTGGTGTCCAGCCCAGGCGGCCCCTCCCCGGTACCGGTGCCGTGGTCCCGCGGGCCGTTCGTCACGCTGGCTTCCCTCCGCTGCCTGGCTTCCCGGTCCCGGACCAGCCTAGTCGCACCCGGGCCATCGGCGCCGGCACGGGGCAACGGGATCCCGCATTCTGGCCGGGATCGCGGCGGAGGCCGTGACCGGCACGTCCTCGGCGAGATCGCGCTGATCCGGTGATGCGCGTACCGTCGTGGTATGAGGGACAAGCTGCCGCTGTTCCCGCTCGGCACGGTGCTGTTCCCCGGCATGCTGCTGCCGTTGCACGTCTTCGAGGACAGGTACCGGCAGATGGTCCGGGACCTGCTCGCGCGGCCCGAGCCGCGCCGGTTCGGCGTGATCGCGATCCGCAAGGGCAGGGAGACCGGCGCGGACGGGGTGGGCGCGCTGTACGAGGTCGGCTGTACCGCGGCCGTGCGCCGGGTCCACGAGCGGCCCGACGGCCGGTTCGACCTGGTCACGGTGGGCGCGCAGCGGTTCAGGCTGCTCCGCGTCGACCCGGCGCTGCCCTACCTGCAGGGCGAGATCGAGCCGCTGCCCGACGACGAGCCGGACGCCGCCGCGGCGCCGGCGGTCCGCGCCACCGCCGCGGCGTTCCGCGAGTACCTGGACGCGCTCACCGAACGCGCCGGTGCCACCGTCCGGGTCGAGGACCTGCCGGACTCCCCGGCGCTGCTGTCGTTCATCGTCGCCGCCGCGATGGTGATCGACCTGCCGGAACGGCAGCGGCTGCTCGCCGAATCGGACGTGCTGAGCCGGCTCAACGCAGAGCGGGCGCTGCTGTCCAGGGAAACCGGCATGCTGCGCCGCACGACCACCCGGCCTGCCCCCGGTCTCAGGTACGCGCCGTACAGCCCGAACTGACGTGGGTCCGGTGCGAGCACGGGTAGCTGCCTGTCATGGCTGAACCGGACCGCGTCCCGCCGTCCCGCGCGGAAGCCGCCGCCGAGGCCGCCGCGGAAGCCGCCGCCGAGGCCGCCGCCGAGGCCGCCTCGGACGTCACCGAGGCGGAGCGCCCGGAGCAGCGGCGCGCGGCGGCGGCCGCGTTCGCAAGGGCGGCGGCCACCGGGGCGGCGTTCGGCAGGGCGGCGACCGCGGGCGCGCGCGCGGCCGGCCGGGGCACCCGGGTGGCGCGCCGGCGCGCGATCGCCGGCACCTGGGTGGCAGGCCGGCGCGCGGTCGCCGGCACCGGCTGGCTCGCCGCGCAGGTCAAGGCGATGGCCCCGCGGCTGCGGGTGCGGGACCAGAAGGCGCTGCAGGACAAGTTCCCCGGCCGGACGCCCGAGCAGATCGCGGGGTCCCTCATCGAGGCAGCGGCCCGCGCGTCGGCCGCGGCGGGCGGGGCCGCCGGGGTGTGGGCGGCGCTGCCGGCCCTGCCCGCCTACCCGGCGGAGGTCGCCGCGGAGACCCTGGTCCTGGTCGGCATCGAGATCAAGCTCGTCGCCGAACTGCACGAGGCCTACGGGATGCCCGCCCCGGGCGGCTTCCCCGAGCGGATGACCGCCTACGTCGCGGCGTGGGCGCACCGCCGGGGCGTGTCCGCCGTCCCCGGTGGCGTGGTGCTCGCCGCCGGGTCGCCGCTGGCGCGGCTGCTGCGCAGGCGGCTGGCGGCCCGGGCCGGCCGCAGCGCGTTCTCGCTCGGCCCGCTGCTCACCGGCGCCGCCGCGGGCGCGATACTCAACGGCAGGGAAACCCGCCGGCTCGGCGAGGCCGTGCGCCGCGACCTGCGCCGTGCCGTCACCGGCCGGTGAGGGCGGAGCTTGACGCCGCGGGCAGCGCCCGCCCGTCCAGGCCGAAGTACGGCGGGTCCAGCACCGTGACGGCGAACCGGCTGCCGGGAGGCGGCGGCCTGTCGGGCAGGCGGCAGGCGACCGTCGCCTCTCCGACCCGCAGGTCCGCCTCCCAGCCCGCCCCCGCGGGCCGGGAGGCCCCGACCACCCCCGCCAGCACCAGGCCCCGGTCGCCGAACGCCCCGCCGGTCACCCGCTCAGGATGCACCCCCGCCATGACCGGTGCCGCCCCGGCGGGAACCGCCGGCGCATCGACGGGCACGAAGCCAAGGTAGCCGACGAGCTCGGCGACCCGGCGCGAGGCCGGCCGCAGCACGACCTCGTCCGCCGCGCCCTCCTGGAGGATCTCGCCGCGGTCGAGCACGGCCAGCCGGTCCGCGAACGCCTGCGCGTCGGCGAGCTCGTGCGCGACGAGCACCGCGGGGACCGACCGCTGCACGACCAGGGCGCTCACCAGCTCGGTCAGGGTCCGGCGCAGGCTGGCGTCCAGGCCGGTGTACGGCTCGTCGAGCAGCAGGGCGTCGCAGTGCGCAAGCAGCAGGCGGCCGAGCGCCACCCGGTGCGCCTGCCCGCCGGACAGCCGGGCCGGCATGGCCTCCAGCAGCCCCTCGATGCCCAGGACCGAGGCCAACGCGGCCAGCTCCGCGGCCGACGCCGACGGCGCGTAGCACAGGTTGTCCCGCACGGACAGGTGCGGGAACAGCCCGGGGTCCTGGCGCAGCAGCCCGACCCGGCGCTGCCACGGCGGCAGCGCAACGGGCGGGTCGGCGCAGGTCAGCACCCGCCCGGCCAGGCTGATCCGCCCTCGGCGCAGCGGGACCAGGCCGGCGATGGCCTCGAGCAGCGTGGTCTTGCCCGCCCCGGACGGCCCGAACAGGGCCAGCCGCTCACCGGGCGCCACCCGCAGCCGGGCGCGCACGGTGAACTCCCTGCGGTCAACCGCGACGTCGGCGTCCAGCACGGGCGCTCCAGATGTAGGCGGCCAGCGGCAGCGGCAGCGCCACCACCACCAGGACCAGGGCAAACGGCAGCGCGGACGCCAGCCCGGTCTCCTGCAAGGTGGTGTAGATCTGCATCGGTATCCCGAACGGATGGTAGGCGATGATGACCACCGCGCCGAAGGCGCCCATCGCCCTCGCCCAGGCGACCGACAGCGACATGGCCAGGCCCGGCGCGGCCAGCGGCAGCGTCACCCGCCGGAACACCCGCCGCGGCCGGTCCCCGAGCAGCCCGGCCTGCTGCTCCAGCCGCCGGTCGACGCCGGCGAAGGCGGCCTGGGCGCCGAGCACGTAGTACGGCGCGGACTCGTAGACCTCCGCGATCACCAGGGCGAGGAAGGTGTTGGTCGCTGACTGATGCAGGTGCGCGAGGATCTGGCCGATCGGCGTGTACGGGCCGACGAGGAAGATCAGCAGCAGGCCGATCACCAGCGGCGGCAGCAGCAGGCTGGCCAGCACGCCGGCCTCCCACACCCGCGGGAACGGCAGCCTGCCGCGGGCCAGCATCCAGGCGAGCGGCGTGCACAGGAGCACCAGCACGCCCAGCGTCACCAGGCCGGACTCGACCGAGGTCACCAGCGGGTCCAGCGCCCCGGGGGCGGTCAGCGCGGCCGCGACGGCACTGCCGGACAGGTGGGTGAGCAGCGCGATCACCGGGCCGAGCAGGGCGATCCAGATCACGAACGCCCCGGCCAGCGACAGGTACGCGGGCACGGAGCGGAGCGGAGCCCCCTTGATCCGCCCCGGTCCTCCGCGCCGCCGCGGCGCCGGGGGCTCGTCCTGGCCGGCCGCGCCCCCGGCGGCCGCGGCCGGGCTAACCGCCCAGCTCACTGGCGATCGCCGACGGCACCGCGCTCTTGTCGCCGAACACCGTCGGGGTCAGCACCGTGTACCCGCCCTGCCTGTACTGCGCGAGGCCGGCCGGGGACAGCGTGTACTTGACGAACGCGATCCCGGCCGGTGTCGGCGTGCCGATCGTGGTGATGTCGATGACCTGCGGCGAGCCGTGATAGGTCTTGCCGCCGACGGTCAGCGACGCGGTCTTGTAGTGGGCCGCCTCGGCGAAGCTGCCGAGGTTGATGGCGGCCGGCAGCGGGATGTAGTCGAGGTGCAGCTGGACCGCCTGGGAGATGAACGCGCTGGCCGCGTCGAGCTGGCCGGATTCCAGCGTGGCGTCCAGCGAGGACTCGGCGAAGATCTGCGGGGAGCTGGACGAGCCGAGGTCCGAGGTGCCGAGGATCTTCGCCACCGTGTCGGACGGCAGGTGGTAGTAGGCCTGGGCGAGCTCGAGCATCATGATGAAATCCCGGCCCTGCGGGTCGGTGGCCGGGTCGGTGCGGCCCAGCTTCAGGCCCGGCGTCTGCAGCAGGGTGAACAGGTCCGACGTCGGCTTGCTGCCGTCGGCGATGGCCTTGAACTGGCCGGCGTACTTGCTCGCGGGGTTGTACGCGACCACGATCGAGGTGCCGGCGTACTGGATGTACCACTTTGTGAACTTCGGCATCAGCGGGGTGATGTTGTCGCCGCCCACGCTCTCGAAGACGTTCGGGCTGATCTCGCCGGCGGCGATCTCCGCCTCAAGCGCGCCGGAGGTGTTGCCCTGTCCGGTGTAGCCGTAGCCCTCGGCGGTGGCGAAGGCGGGGCCGGCGACCTTGGAGTTCAGGTATTCCAGCGAGGAGGCGTAGGCGACGCTGGCCGTGCCCGCCGGCTTGCTGCTGCCGGACGAGCCGGCGCCCGGCGAGCCCGATGCCGTCGGCGACGCCGACGAGCTGCACCCGGCGGCCAGCGCCGCGCATGCCATGGCGATCAGGGCGAGGCACGCCCGTGCCGGTGCGGAAACAGGGATCATGCTCAGCAGGTTGCCACTGTCAGTTGCTCAGCGCAAGAAATAACGACATCTCGTTCCCGCATCGTGTCTCGTTTCACGCAAGCCGAACGGCGCTTCGCGCGGTTGTGCCTGTCACCCGCTGGCATTGCGAGCGCTGGTGCGGCATCGTTGAGCGGTGGGCACTCCGCCGCCGCCTGAGTCACCGGCCCCGGGGGACATGAGGGCGCTGGCGCGCGCGGTTCGCCAGCTGTTCGAACTCGCCGCGCAGACGCTGACCCAAGACGCCGGGCCGTCCGGGCTGGCGCTGCGGGTCACCGGGCACCTCGGCTGCGACCTCGCCGACATCGTGCTGGTGTCCGAGCGGTTCCCGAGCTGGGAGCATGTGAACGTGCAGCGCGGCGTCGACGCATACCTCGCGGCGCATGCCCCGGGCGCGGACTGGTTCGGCCCGCCGGGCGGCGGCCTGCGCCCGGGAGAGGACATGCTCCAGCTACTCAGCATGCCAGCTCACGTCGGCATGATCCGGGTAGGGCCGCGCGGCCCGGCCGCGGCCGGGGTGGTGGTCCGCGGCGGGGCAGGCGGCGGCGAGGAAGGGGTCGGGGCCGCCAGCTTTGGCACTGCCGCCGTCGGGCCCGATGAGAACACCGAGGTGGTGACGCTCGGCCTGGTGGCGGCCGCGGCGCCGGGCGGGGCCCCGGTCGTGATCGGCATCCGCGACGACAGCCGGTTCGGACCGCCGCTGCTCAGCCTGGAGGTGCTCGCGGCGGACCGGGACGCCGCCACCGCGGCCCGCGACGAGATCGAGCGTCTGATGCGGGCGCATGACGTGTTCCGCGGCCAGGTGCTCAGCTTCACCGTCAGCGAGCACCACGGCAACTCGCTGGTCACGTTCCTGCCCCGGCCGGCGCTCCCGGCCGGGGACGTGGTGCTGCCCGACGGGATGCTCGAGCACATCGAGCGGCACGTCGTCGGCATCGGCGACTGGTCGGCCGAGCTGCGCGGCGCCGGCCAGCACCTCAAGCGCGGCCTGCTGCTGCACGGCCCGCCGGGGACGGGCAAGACGCACACGGTCAGGTACCTGACCGGCCGCCTGGCCGGCACGACCGTCATCCTGCTCACCGGCGGGTCGATACGGTTCATCGACCAGGCAGCGGCGCTCGCGCGGCGTCTGCAGCCGTCCATGGTGGTGCTGGAGGACGTCGACCTGGTCGCCACGGACAGGGACTACACCCCGAACGGGAATCCGCTGCTGTTCTCGCTGCTCGATGCGATGGACGGGGTCGGCGCCGACGCCGACGTCACGTTCGTGCTGACCACCAACCGGGCCGACATCCTGGAGGTCGCGCTGGCGGACCGCCCGGGCCGGGTGGACCTGGCGGTCGAGATCCCGCGCCCGGACGTGCGCTGCCGTAAGCGGCTGCTACGGGTGTACGCCCGCGACCTGACCATGGACGCCGACCTCGACGAGGTGGCCGCGGGCACCGAAGGCGTCACCGCCTCCTTCATCAAGGAGATGATCAGGCGGACCGTGCTGACGTCGCTGCGGGCCGGCGAGCGCCCGCCGGTGCTGCGCGGGGCGCACTTCGCCGCGGTGCTCGCCGAGATGAACTCCGAGCACCAGACGCTGACCCGCTCCCTGCTCGGCGCCGGCGCCGAGGGGCCCGCCGCCAGGACGCAGCGACCAGCGGTCCCTCCCGGGCCGGGACCTCGGCGCGGCCCGCGGCCGGGCCCTGCCCCGTTTTTCCCGTGACCCGCGCCGCGGGGCGCAGCCGCGCCGCGCGCCCCGGCTGCGCCCGGTCAGCCGTCGCGGACGGCGCCGCGCACGATCTCGGCGGCGACCCCGGCGAGCTTGCGCCGCTGCGACCTGGCCCGCGCCCGCAGCTGCTCGTAGGCGGCCCGCGCGGTGATGCCGTGGCGGCCGATGAGCACGCCTTTTGCCTGCTCGATGACGGCCCGCGAGTTCAGCGCCGCCTGCAGCTGCCCGGCGAGCTCGGTCTGCTGCTCGCCGAGCAGCATGCTCGCGATGAGCAGCGCCGCGAGATCGGTGAACGCGAGCAGCGCAAGCTCTGCCTCCGGGGCCCACGGATGGCTATCTTCCGACATCACCGCCACCACGCCCACCGCGTCCTGGTTGTACGGGATGGGGCTGGCCAGCACGGCACGGACCCGTTGCGCGACCGCGGCCGCGCTGAAGGCGGGCCACCGCAGGTCCAGCGTGAGATCGTGGGCGCTGACCAGCTCCTTGTCCTCGAACGCGGTGATGCACGGGCCCTCCTGGTGGCGTATCTGCAGCTCCTCCAGGTAGCGCATCCGGTCGTCCGACACCGCGGCGTTGCGGAGGTTGTGCTCGGCGTCGGCCAGCATCAGGCCCGCGCCGTCCACGGCGAAGATCGTGTGGGTGGTCTGCACGATCTGGTGCATCGCGTCCTCGACCCGCATCTCGCCGAAGCGCAGCTTGCCGAGTTCGCTCAGCGCCCGGCGCACGTCGTGCACCGAGATGCCGGCGGCGCTGCCTTCCCTCGTCATCGGTAAGCTCCCGGCAACGCCGTGCCGCTGGTGCGCCGAGGACTCATCTGCCTTCCTCCGTGACTGGCTCCCGGCGGTCAGCACTCTATCTCGCAGCAGGCATCCAGGCCGGTGAGCTCGAGGACCCTGCGCACCGCGGCGGCAGGCCGCCGGACGACGGGACGGCGGCCCGGCGGCAGCCAGCGGCCGGTCGCCGCGATCAGCCTGGCCGAGCCGCAATCCATGAAACCGGTCCTGGCCATGTCGAAGACCAGCCGCCCGGGCTTGCCGCGCCTGATCAGCGCCAGGCGCTCGGCGAGCAGCGGCATCGTCTGCAGGTCCAGCTCCCCGGCGATGACCACCGTCGTCGTCCCGGGCCCGACGTCGACCTCGATCGAGAACGGTTCCGGCGTCAGCCTGGACGTCGCTGCATCCCGGTGGTCGGCGGACCAGGGCAGCGGGCCACTGGCGAACAAGAGCCACGTCATGAGGACTCCCACTCAGCTGCGGTGATGAGCCTTCAGCCGGCTGCTGGCAGGAGGCCTCTTCCTGCGAGGATCGAGCATCAGGAAAACGCGGGGCCAGCAGCGACCGGGCGGCGGGCCGCAGGAGTCTGGGCGGCTTCACGACTGTTTTCAGTATGCCCCACGCCGGCGGGTCGGCGGGCCGCTGTTGCATTGTTGCCGTGGCGCGGATCGAGCCTGATGGCGCCGCCAGCGTGCGTGACCGTGGCGGCCCGGCCGTCGGCCTGGTGCCGGAGCCGGCTCGTCACGCGGGGGTGAGGCGCCCGTCCTCCAGCCGCAGCACCTGGTCCGCGACGCCGATGAGGCCGGGGTCGTGGGTGGCGACGAGCGCGGTGATGCCCGCGGACCTGACCACGGCCTGGATCAGCTTGATGATCTGCCGCCCGGTGTCGGTGTCGAGCTGGCCGGTCGGCTCGTCGGCGATCAGCAGGTCGGGGTCGGCGGCCAGCGCCCGGGCGGCCGCGCGCCCCTGGCCGAACGCGCGGGAGACCCCGCTCACCTCGACCACCGGGCCTGCGGCGCGCTGCCGGGCGCGCCCGGACACCGCCAGCGACGGGAGGCCGCGGCCGGGCTCGGCGGCTGCCCGCTCGCGCCGCTGGTCCGGCCAGACGGCGATGTGGCCGGGCCGTTTGGCACAGGGTAAACCCTGCGCGCGGGTCGGGGCAGGGCTCTCGCCGCCACCGCCGGCCGGACCGCGGGACTGCCGGGAGGCAAGCAGCCGCGGCTCGTTCGGCAACTGGAAGATCTGCTACCTCGGGCGCAGCGGGACGGGCGGCAGCGGGGGGGCGGGCAGCGGCGGGCCCGGATAGCCGCTCACTTCGCCGAAGCGGCCGGCGGCCCAGTCGCCGCGGGCGCGGCCGATCTCCTCGCCGGTACGGGCGACGAAGTTCCACCACATCAGCAGGCGCTCGGCGAACGGGGTGCCGCCGAGCACGAAGAACCGGGCCAGGGCCCGCCCGCCCGCGGGGGACAGCCGGATGGCGGGCAGGCCGGGCGGCAGGTGGGCGAGCAGGCCAGGCGCGATCAGCGCGCCCTGCACCAGGGCCGGGCCGTCGGCGGCGATCACCCCGTACTCGAAGTCCTCCCGCGCCGGCAGTTCGAACTCCTCCCCGCCGGGGACCGCGACCTCGAGGCCGGCCAGCGGGGTGAACACCTCGGCCGGCGACCGCTCGCCCCGGTGCTCGCCGACGACGACGGTCACTCGCGCGCCGCCCTCGCGCAGCACCGGCAGGCCGGCGTGGTGCGCGAAACGCGGCTCGGCACCGCGGTCCGCGTCCGGCAGCGCGATCCACAGCTGCAGGCCGTGCAGCACGGCGGGACGGCCCCGGGGAGACTCCTCGGAATGGGCGATCCCGCGCCCGGCGGTCATCAGGTTCAGCTCGCCCGGCCGGATCAGCTGGGCGTGGCCGAGGCTGTCCCGGTGCAGCACCAGCCCCTCGAACAGCCAGGTGGCGGTCTGCAGGCCGATGTGCGGGTGCGGCGGCACCTGCATCCCCGGGCCCCTGCCGACGTCGCCGGGGCCGTAGTGGTCCAGGAAGCACCACGCGCCGACGGAGCGCAGCATGCGCTGCGGCAGCAGGCGGCGGACCTCGGTGCCGTCGCCGACGGCGGCCTTGCGCCCTTCGAGGACGTCGACCGCGCGCACGACCGCGGGCCTCAGCGCGATGGCCTCCGGGGCCGGATCGAGGTTGCTCACCGTCCCATGCTTTCACCGGCCCGGCCGCGCCCGCACGTCAGCCCGCGCGGTAGTCGCGCTGGGTGCGGGCGTAGTCGGCGAAGGCATCCAGCGACTCGGGGTTGGCCATCGCGTTGCGGTTGGCGGCCTCGTCCGGCGGGGTGCCCATCAGGATCCTGCGGACCGGCACCTCCATCTTCTTGCCGGTCAGGGTGACCGGGATCGCGGGGACGGCGATGATCGCGTCCGGGACGTGCCGGGGCGTGAACTCGGCGCGGATCCTGTCGCTGATCTTGCGCCGCAGCGCGTCGTCGAGCACCGCGCCGCTGGCCAGCGTGACGAACAGCGGCATGAAGAACCCGCCGCCAGGCAGGTCCAGGTTGACGATCAGCGCGTCGGCGACCTCGGCGACCGACTCCAGCGCCGCGTAGACCTCCGCGGTGCCGATGCGCACGCCGTGCCGGTTCAGCGTCGCGTCGCTGCGGCCGAGCACGAAGCAGCCGCCGCGCTCGTTGACCTTGAAGAAGTCGCCCTGCCGCCAGACGCCGGGGAAATCGGCGAAGTACGTCTGCTCATACAGCTTGCCGTCGTCGTCGCCCCACAGCTTGACCGGCATCGACGGCATCGGCTGGGTGATGACCATCTCGCCCACCTCGCCGGTCACCGGCTCGCCGCGCTCGTTGAAGGCGTACGCGGCCACGCCGAGGTTGCGGGCCTGGTGCTCGCCGGCGTAGACCGGCAGCGTGGGCGCGCCGCCGGTGAACCCGGTGCACACGTCGGTGCCGCCGCTGCCGACATGCAGCCACAGGTCGCGCTTGACGTTGCGGTAGAACCAGGCCGCCACCTCCGCGGACACCGGGGAGCCGGCGAGCATGACCGTGTCCAGCGCGGACAGGTCGTATGAGCTCCCCGGCACCACTCCGGCCGCCGACAGCATGCTGACGTAGGAGGGGCTGGCGCCGAACATGGTCACCCGGCCGGCGGCCGCCATCTCCCACAGCACGCCGGGGTGCGGATGGGCCGGGTTCCCGTCGTACAGCAGCGGCCGCACGCCGAGCAGCAGCGAGCTGACCAGGAAGTTCCACATCATCCAGCCGGTGGTGGTGAAGAAGAACAGCCGGTCGCCGGCGCGCAGGTCCATGTTGAACGTCTGCAGCTTGAGCTGCTCGATGAGGATGCCGCCATGGCTGTGCGTGATCGCCTTCGGCAGCCCGGTGGTGCCGGAGGAGAACAGGACCCACAGCGGATGGCCGAACGGCACCTGCTCGAACCGGAAGCCGGCCGCGGGCACCGGCGGGTGGTCCAGCAGGTCGCCCCAGGAATGCGCCCCGGCAAGCGGCGTGCCGAGCGGCCCCGGCACCTGCACGACGTGCTCGAGGCCGGGCAGCCTCCCGGTGATCCGCCCGATCTCGGCGCTGCGGTCGAAGTCCCTGCCGCCATAGCGGTAGCTGTCCACGCAGAACAGCACCTTCGGCGCGAGCTGGCCCAGCCGGTCGCTGACGCCGCGCCAGCCGAAGTCGGGGGAGCAGCCTGACCAGATCGCGCCGATGGCGGTGGTGGCGAGCATCGCGATCACGGCCTGCGGGACGTTCGGCAGGTAGCCGGCCACCCTGTCGCCGGGGCCGACGCCCATCGCGCGCAGCCGCATGGCGAGGACCCGGACGCTGTTCGCCAGGTCAGGCCAGCTCACGGCGGCCAGCGGCGCGCTTTCCGACCGGTGGTACAGCGCGACGGCGCCCGGCCGCTCGCTCCGCAGCACCTGCTGCGCGTAGTTCAGCCTGGCGCCGGGGAACCACTCGGCGCCCGGCATGGCCCGCCGGCCGAGCACCGCCGCCGGCGGCGCCGAGGCAGCGACGCCGCAGTAGTCCCAGACCGCCTGCCAGAATCCGTCCAGGTCGGTCACCGACCAGCGCCACAGCTCGTGGTAGTCGCCGAACGCCCGCCCGCGCTCGCGGGCGAGCCACCGCAGGAACGCCGTCACGTTGGCGCGGGCCACCCGGCCGGGCCCGGGCTCCCACAGCAGCTCTCCCTCACGGACCTGGTTGCGCGGTTCCACAGTGCCGACGGTGCCACAGGTGTGCGCCAGGACACAAGTTGCTTGACATTGAACGCGAACGCGGGCATGTAAGGTGTCATCGATGACGACTGACCTGGACCTTGCCGCGCTGGCCGCGATCGACATGCACGTTCACGTCGAGTCGGACGGGCGCGGCGGGCTGTCGCTGGACGACGAGCTGCTGGCCGCGTCGGCGAAGTACTTCAAGGCGCCGCAGGCCGAGCGCGCGCCGACCGTGGAGCACATCGCAGACTACTACCGCAAGCGGCAGATGGCGGCGGTGGTGTTCACCGTGGACGCCGCGGCCGCGACCGGCCATCCGGCGCTGTCCAGCGAGGAGATCGCCGACCGGGCCGCCGCCCACCGCGACGTGCTCATCCCGTTCGGCTCGGTGGACCCCGGCACCGGGGACGAGGCGGTGCGCCGCGCCCGGCGGCTGATCGCCGGGCACGGCGTCCGCGGCTTCAAGTTCCACCCCAGCCTGCAGGGCTTCTCGCCCGACGACAGGCGCTGCTACCCGCTGTACCAGGTCATCGCGGACGCGGGCCTGCCGGCCGTCTTCCACACCGGGCAGACCGGCATCGGGGCGGGGCTGCCCGGCGGGCGCGGCATCAAGCTGCGGCTGTCCAACCCGATGCTGCTCGACGAGGTGGCCGCGGACTTCCCTGGCATGACGGTGATCCTGGCCCATCCCTCGGTGCCGTGGCAGGACGAGGCGATCTCCATCGCCACGCACAAGGGCAACGTCTATATCGACCTGTCCGGGTGGTCGCCGAAGTACTTCCCGCCGCAGCTTGTCCGCGCCGCGGGCTCGTACCTGCAGGACAAGGTGCTGTTCGGCACCGACTACCCGCTGCTGACGCCGGAGCGCTGGCTGCGCGACTTCGACCTGCTCGACATCAAGCCCGAGGTCCGGCCGAAGATCCTCAAGCAGAACGCGATCCGCCTGCTCGGCCTCGGCTGACGCGCGCCCGGCCCCGGCGGCCCGGGCGGCCCGGGAGCGGGCCCGGGACGTTTGACCCCGGTCGCCGCTGGTCTATAGTCGTGCCCGGGGGATCGGGCACGGCTACATGCCGGTTCTTCGCAGGCGGACAGGCGAAGGAGGTTCGCATGGGCAACTGGCAGCTCGACCCGTACCACACCCAGGTCGAGTTCTCCGCGAAGCACTTCCAGATGATGACGGTGCGTGGTCATTTCGCCGACGTCTCCGCGAGGGCCGACATCGACCCGGACCACCCGGAGGCCTCGTCGGTCGAGGTGACGATCGCGACGGCCAGCATCCGCACCAACAACGAGACCAGGGACAACGACGTCCGCTCGGCGAACTTCCTCGATGTCGAGAAGTTCCCCACGATGACGTTCAGGAGCACCAGCGTGACGCCGGCCGGGCAGGACACCTACCGGCTGACCGGTGACCTGACGATCAAGGGCGTCACCCGCCCGGTGACGCTCGAGGTGCGGAAGTACGGCGAGCTCAACGACCCCGGCATGATGGGGCACCGGATCTCCTACGGCGCCCGCACCCAGATCAACCGGTCGGACTTCGGGGTCGGCACCGACATGATGCTGGACGGCAAGCTCGTCGTCAGCGACAGGATCGACATCACGATCGAGGGCGAGCTGGTCGAGCAGAAAGAGGCCGCTCAGGCCGCGGCCGGCTGAGATCCGGCTGCGGCCCGCGGGCGCGCCGCGGCCCGCGGGCGCGCCGCGGCGCGCGGCGCGCCCCGGCCTCGGGCCGCGCACGCACCGGTATCAGTTTGGCCAAGATCGGCGCCGGCTCTTGCGGACCGTCGGCAACTGCTGAATCTTTGTTCATGTTCTCGGGATCTCACGGCGCGGAGCTAGGGACATGTCGATGAATGACCATTCATTGGACGTCCGCGGCATCACCGTCCGCTTCGGCGGTCTCACCGCGCTGGACAACGTCTCGCTGACGGCGCAGGACCGCCAGGTGACCGGCATCATCGGCCCGAACGGCGCGGGCAAGACCACGCTGCTCAATGTCTTGTGCGGGTTTGTCAGGCCGCGGTCGGGGTCGGCCGTCTTCGGCGGGCTGGACCTGACCAGGCTGCGGGCGCATCAGCTCGCCAGGCTCGGCATCGGGCGAACCCTGCAGGGGGTGGGGCTGTTCCGCGGCCTGACCGTGCTGGAGAACGTCATGATCGGCGCGACTCCGGTGTCACGTGCCGGCTTCTGGTCCGGGTTTCTCGCGCTGCCCAGGTCCGACTCCGACGAAAGGCGGCTCCGCCAGCGGGCGCTGGACGCGCTGGAGCGCGTCGGGGCGGCCCGCTATGCCGACGCCATGCCCGATGCGCTTGCGCACGGTCCGCGCAAGCGGGTGGCGCTGGCCAGGGCGCTGGTGTCCGAGCCGCGGCTGCTGCTGCTTGACGAGCCGGCCAGCGGGCTGGACGAGAGCGAGCTGCCCGGGCTGGGCGAGCTGATCGGCCAGCTGGCGGCCGGCACGACGGTGGTCGTCATCGAGCACCGGATGGACCTGGTGATGACGATCTGCGCGCGCATTCACGTGCTGGATTTCGGGAAGCTGCTGTCGTCCGGCACGCCCGCCGAGGTGCGATCCGATCCCAGGGTGACCGTGGCTTACCTGGGCGAGGACGGGGCTGCCCCCGCCGCGGCCGCCGACGACTCCCCGGGCGCTGGGCAGATCAGCCATGGCTGAGCGCGCGGAACTGGTGGCCGAGCAGCTGACGGCCGGCTACGGCAGCGTGAACGCGCTTGACCAGGTGTCGGTGAGCGTGGCATCCGGATCGATCACCGCGGTGCTCGGCGCCAACGGCGCGGGCAAGACCACGCTGTTGCGGACGATCAGCGGGATGCTCCGGCCAAGGTCCGGGCGGGTGACGCTGGACGGCGCTGCGCTGCGCCGCCGGCCGGAGGACGTCGCGAGGGCCGGGATCGCGCACGTCCCCGAGGGGCAGGGCGTCATCACCGAGCTGACCGTGGAGGAGAACCTGCGGCTGGGGCTGCTGCTCCGCCCGCCCGGCCAGCGTGCCGCCGCGCTCGCCGACGCCTACCAGCGGTTCAAGGCCCTGGCTGACCGGCGGCGCCAGCTCGCGGCCGCGCTGTCGGGCGGCGAGCGGCAGATGCTGGCGATCGCCCGGGCGCTGCTGACCGGGCCGCGGGTGCTGCTGCTGGACGAGCCGTCGCTGGGCCTCGCGCCGAAGATCGTGGCTCAGGTGATGGCGCTGGTCCGGGAACTGCGCGACGAGGGCATGGCGGTGCTGCTGGTCGAGCAGAACGCGCGCGGCGCGCTGTCCATCGCCGACCATGGCGTGGTGCTCAACGTCGGCAGGGTCGTCGCGGACGCCGACGCCGCGGCGCTCGCCGCCGACGTGAGCCTTCGCCGGCACTACCTCGGCTTCTAGGGAGGCTGGCGTGCAGGAGTTCGTCGAGTTCACGCTTCTGGGTGTCAGCTCCGGGTTGGTGTACGCCGCCATCGCGCTGTCGCTGGTGCTGATCTGGCGCGGCACCCGGGTCCTGAACTTCGCACAGGGCGCGATGGCCATGCTCACCACGTACGTGGCGCTGGAGGTGATCAACGGCACCGGCAGCTACTGGCTTGGCTTCGTCGTCGCGCTCGCGGCAGGCCTGGTGCTCGGCGCGGTGCTGGAGCGAGGGGTGGTCCGGCCGGTCATGGCCAAGCCGCCGATGAACGCGGTCATCGTGACGATCGGGCTGCTCATCCTGATCGAGGGGATTGCCGGGATCATCTTCGGCGCGCAGTACCGGTCGTTCCCGGCGGCGTACTCGGTCAGCGGCATCAAGGTGGGATCGTTCTCGCTGGGCATATCTCCCGACGACGTGTTCGTCGCCGCGGCGGTGCTTGCCGCCGCGGCCGTGCTCTGGCTGATCTTCCAGTACACCGCGCTCGGGCTGCGGATGCGCGCGACCGCGTTCAACCCCGGCGTCGCCCGCCTGCTGGGGGTGCGCGTCGGCCGGGTGCTCACGGTGGGCTGGGCGCTGGCCGGCCTGTTCGGCGCCCTCGCCGGGGTGCTCGTCTCCCCGACGACGTTCGTCTACCCGAACAGCATGGACGCGATCTTTGTGCTCGGCTTCACCGCGGCCGTGATCGGCGGGCTGGACAGCCCGCTCGGCGCCGTGATCGGCGGCCTCATCCTCGGCATCGCGCTTAGCTACGTCGGCGGGTATCTCAGCTCCGACCTGGTCAACCTGTTCGGCCTGGCGGTGCTGGTGCTGGTGCTCATGCTGCGGCCGTCCGGGCTGTTGTCCCGGGCGGCGGCGAGGCGGGTGTGACGTCATGACCCTGCTGCGCCACCTCATCGCGGCGGTCGTGGTCGCTGCCATCGTCGCGGCCCTGTCGTACCGCGTCGGCGCCTACCGCGACTACCAGATCGCCGAGGTCAGCGCCTATGTCACCGCGGTCGCCGGGCTCACCGTGCTGATCGGCCTCTCCGGCCAGATCTCCATCGGCAACGGCGCGTTCATGGCGATCGGCGGCTATGCGACCGCGCTGCTCCTGCTGCACCAGCACTGGCCGCTCGCCGCCGTGATCGCGGCCAGCACCGCTGCGGCGGCCGCGGCCGGGGGCCTGGTGGGGGTCGCCGCGGCCCGGCTGCGCGGCCCGTACCTGGCCGGCGCCACCCTGCTGCTCGCGGTCGCGATCCCGGTTTCCATCGCCGACCACTGGGCCGGGCTGTTCGGCGGTGACCAGGGCCTCACTGTGTCGGTGTCGACGCCCGCCGCGCTGGCCGCCGAGCCGACCCGCTACTACGCCTGGCTGACGACCGGAGTGGCACTGATCAGCCTGGTGCTGCTGGCCAACCTCGGCCGCAGCCGGGTCGGGCGGTCGTGGCGGGCGCTGCGCGACGACGAGGTCGCGGCCGCGCTGTCCGGGCTGAACGTGGCCAGGCTCCAGGTGCTCGCCTTTGTGGTCAGCGCGGCGAGCGGCGGAGCCGGCGGCGCGCTGCTCGCCGTGGTGACCGGGATCGCCTCGCCCGGCGCGTACACGCTGACGCTGTCCGTCGGCCTGCTGGTCGCCGCGGTGGTCGGCGGGCTGGGCAGCCTGGCCGGCGCCGTGTGGGGCAGCCTGCTGTATGTATTCGTGCCCACCTATCTCTCCAATGTGGCGGCGAGCCACGGCCTGAACAGCGGGGCGAGTTCGAACATTCCCATCGCCGTCTACGGGCTGGTGCTCGTCGTCGTCATGCTCGCGTTCCCGTCCGGAATCCAGGGCGCGCTGCGGCGGCTGTTCGGGTCGGTGGCGCCATCCGCGGCCGTCCCGCTCAGCTCGCTGCGCTCGCTGCGCCGGCGTCGGCCGGCCAGTCCACACCAGCCGGCCAGTCCACATCAGGAGGAAAGCACCCTATGAATAGACCAAGGAAAGCCGCCTGGGCCACCCTGGCGGGGGTGACCGCGGCGGCACTGGCGGTAGCAGGCTGCAGCTCGTCGAGTTCCCCCTCGAGCACCAGCACCAGCACCAGCACCAGCACCAGCAGTGCGCTCACCGCCTCGGCACCGGGAATCACGCCGACCACGATCACGATCGGCAGCCACCAGCCGCTGACCGGGGTGGCGGCGCCCGGCTACGACGAGATCGCGCCCGCGTCCAACGCGTACTTCCAGTACGTGAACGCCCACGGCGGCGTCTACGGCCGGAAGATCGTCTACAAGTACCTCAACGACCAGTACGATCCGACGCTGACCTCGACGGTGGTGCGCCAGCTCGTGCTCCAGGACAGCGTGTACGCGATCTTCGACGGCCTGGGCACTCCGACGCACCTGGCGGTGGCGCCGTTCCTCAACCAGAACAAGGTCCCCGACGTGTTCGTGGCGTCCGGCTGCGAGTGCTGGAACTCGCCGTCAACCTGGCCGGACACCTTCGGCTGGCAGATCGACTACGTCCGCGAGGGCAAGATCCTCGGGCAGTTCATCGAGCAGCACTTCAAGGGGATGAAGGTCGGCTTCTTCTACCAGGACGACGAGTTCGGCAAGGACGGGGTCAAGGGACTGTCCTACGAGATCCCCAAGTCCCAGATCGTGGCGCAGGAGTCGTACTCGACCTCCAACACCAACGTCGGCCCGCAGGTCGCCGCGCTCAAGGCCGCCGGCGCCCAGGTCGTGGCCGCATTTTCGGTACCCGCGTTCACCGCGCTGCTTCGGCTCGAGGAGCTGGGACTCAACTACAACCCGACGATGGTGATCAGCTCCGTCGGCACCGACCCGACCACGCTGGGCGGGCTGATGCAGGCGTTCGCCAAGCAGGCCCACGCGAAGATCCCGGCGGCGAACACGCTGATCCAGGGCATCTACACCGACGGCTACCTGCCCTCGCTCGGCGAGACCAGCAACAGCTGGATCGCGCTGTTCAAGATGATCCACGACACCTACATCCCGAAGCTGCCCTTCGACGGCAACGTGCTGTACGGCGAGGCCGTCGCCTACACGTTCGTGCAGGCCATGCTCAAGGCGGGGCGGAACCCGACACGCCAGGACCTGGTCACCGCGATCAACGGCGGGCTGCCCCAGGGACCCGCGGTGGCGCCCTACATCTACTCCGCGACCAACCACAACGGCATGCAGGGCGCCTACATGGCCCAGATCAAGAACGGGCTGGTGACCCCGATCGGCCCGGTCGAGGTGACCGACACCTCGGCCACCGGCCCCGTGACCACCTTCACCGGCAGCCAGCCGGCGGCGCCGGCCAGCGGGATACCGTCGCCGTAACCGGCGCGCCCGGCGACTATCCGATATGGCAAACGAGATGAGCCGGATGGCGGGCGGGCACGCCCGCCCGCCATCCGGCCAGCCCGGCCGGCCTCCGGACGCGCGGCTGCTTGCCGCGGCCGAGGAGCTGTTCGGCGAGCGGAGCTATCACAGGACCACGGTCGCGGACATCTGCGCGCGGGCCGGCATGGCCACCGGCAGCTTCTACTCGTACTTCGGGTCCAAGGCGGAGATCTTCGCCGCCGTGGTCCGGGCAATCAACACCGACCTGCGGCGGGCCATGAGGCAGGCCCTCGAGCACGCCGAGCGGAACCAGCGGGCGAGAGAGCGCGCCTCGTTCCGCGTGTATTTCGACATGCTGTCCAAACGCCCGTGGATGGACCGCATCGTCAGGGAGTCCGAGTTCATCGACCCGGCCCTGTTCCGGGAGTACTACGAGCACCTGACCCGCGGCTACGCGCGCGGGGTCCGGGCCGCCCAGCTGGCCGGCGACGTGGACCCGCAGTACGATCCCGAGGTCATCGCGTTCGCCTACACCGGCATCGGCAACTTCGTCGGGATGCGGTGGGCCGACTGGACGTCGGGCGGCCGGGTGCCCG
>Ga0209061_1000919_pt1 | contig 57832 bp, 48 predicted proteins | sample Coa_R1_10_FD_187157 | JGI IMG/M metagenome (GOLD analysis project Ga0209061, IMG submission 187157) | Surface soil microbial communities from Centralia Pennsylvania, which are recovering from an underground coalmine fire - Coalmine... | ecosystem: Environmental > Terrestrial > Soil >... | reverse complement strand
CCGCCGGCAATAACCCGCCCGCCGGCAATAACCCGCCCGCCGGCAACTAACCCGCCCGCCGGCAACTAACCCGCCCGCCGGCAACTAACCCGCCCGCCGGCAACTAACCCGTCAGTAACGGACTGGTTGCTCTGCCGGCCGTTCGGCGCTGGCAGCTGACTTTGCACCCTCCGCCGCCTGAACCGATATGCCGCGGCGGGCGCGCGCTATGCGCCGGCGCTCACGCTCGGACGCCCCGCCCCAGACACCGTGTTCGATATGGTTTTCCAGGGCGTACTCCAAGCACGGTCCCTTGACCGGGCACTCGGCGCAGTAGCGGCGAGCTACCTCGACACCGACCCCATCGCTCGGGAAGAAGATTTCGGGCGGCAAATCACGGCAGCGCCCCCGCACCATCCAGGAAGTGTCCATGCTGACCTCCTCAGCGCCTCGCCCTAAGAGCCACTTTCTGTGGGTTCGGCTTTCTTAGCCCCAGACTAGGAGCTGTGTCAAGCCAACCGGTCACTCGCCTTGACAACCCCACGCCAAGTGCGAGAACATGTTGACGTGCCCGACAGGATTGTGAAGGGCCTCCTCCTTAGCCCTTAGGCGAGCCCGCCCCGGTGCTCGCCGAGACCTCCTGCGCCTCCCGGCCAGGGGGTCTTTTCATCTCCGAAGACAGCCGAGCCGGAAAGGTCCACCAATGACAAGAGCTCCCAAGACACCCCGCCAGATGCCCTTCGGCAAGTACCGCCCGACGCTCCCGCTCGTGCTCCCAGACCGCAGCTGGCCGGACAAGCAGCTTGCTCAGGCCCCCATCTGGTGCAGCGTCGACCTCCGAGACGGGAACCAGGCGCTCATTGACCCAATGGGCCCCGAACGCAAGCTCGCTCTCTTCGAAGCCATCACGGACATCGGCGTGAAGGAGGTGGAAGTCGGGTTCCCATCGGCGTCGGCACCGGACTTCGAGTTCACCCGCCAGGTAATAGAAGAGGACCTAGTACCCGAGGACGTGACCATCCAGGTGCTCGTCCAATGCCGGCCCGAACTGATCGAGCGGACGTTCGAATCACTGAAGGGGGCCCACCGAGCCATCGTCCACTTTTACAATTCGACCTCCGAGCTGCAACGGAGGGTCGTCTTCCGCCAGGACAAAGCAGGGATCGTCGAGATCGCGACCAGCGCCGCCCGGCACTGCCGCAAGCTCGAGCGCACCTTGGGCGGCACCGAAGTGCGCTACGAGTACTCCCCTGAGAGCTTCACCGGCACCGAGCCCGACTTCGCCTTGGAAATCTGCCTGGCCGTAGCCGACGTCATCGAACCGACCCCCGAGCGACCGCTCGTATTGAACCTGCCCTCCACGGTCGAGTGCTATACGCCCAACGTGTTTGCTGACGTGATCGAGTGGTTCGGTCGCCAGCTGCCCCAGCGTCGCTCGTTCGTCCTTTCCGTTCACCCCCACAACGACCGGGGCACGGCCGTGGCTGCAGCCGAGATGGCTTTGCTGGCCGGCGCAGAGCGCCTTGAAGGGACGCTTTTTGGCAACGGCGAGCGTACGGGGAACCTGGACATCGCGAACGTGGCGCTCAACCTGTTCTCCCAAGGCATCGACCCACGGCTTGACTTTTCCGACATCGAAGCCCTCCGCCGCGTCGTTGAGCGCTCGACGAGGATGCCCGTCCACCCCCGCCACCCCTATGTAGGCGACCTCGTCTACACCGCCTTTTCAGGGAGCCACCAAGACGCCATAAAGAAGGGCATGGACGCGCTCCCGCAGGGCTACGAACGCTGGGAGGTCCCCTACTTGCCCATCGACCCCAAGGACACCGGGCGGACCTATGAAGCCATCATCCGCGTGAACAGCCAGTCCGGCAAAGGTGGCGTCGCCTACCTGATGGTCACCGAGCACGGGCTGGACCTGCCCCGGCGCATGCAGGTCGAGTTCGGAAAAGCGGTCCAAGCGGTGACGGAGGCCACCGGTACCGAGATCAAGCCGGCGGAGCTCTGGGAGGTTTTCGAGAAGACCTATCTCGCCAACGACGGCGGGCTTCGCCTACTTGGCGCCGAGGTGTCCACCGGCACTGGGGGGACCACATGCATCACCGCCCAATTGATCGCAGACGGTGAGCACCGCACCGTAGAGGGGAAGGGGAACGGCCCTATCGACGCCCTCGTGGACGCGCTGCTCCAGGTCGGGGTAGAGCTGAACGTCCGGGACTACCACGAGCATGCGCTCACCGCCGGCAGCGGAGCTTCGGCCGTGGCCTATGTCGAAGCGGAATCAGGCGGGTCGGTCAAGTGGGGAGCAGGCATGGACTCGAGCATCCTCGACGCATCGCTGCAAGCTGTCGTGAGCGCCGCCAACCGGCTACGGGCCAGGTCATAGGCTCGGCCACAGTACTGTGGGGAACATGTCCCTCACCCAAGCCGAAGGGCCCAGCCCGCCGCGGGGCCACGTCAGGGTTGTCTACCTCGGGCCGGTGGCGCCCCATTGGAGGGTGGACTCAGACTTCGGCGACCGCAACCTGATCGAGGACCTGCGCCAGCGGATCCTCGCGCGCTTGTTGTTGCTGCCGCCCCACGACCCGCAGTTCCGCCGCAACCGGGAGAGGATCATCCGCGATGCCGAGCGCGAGAACGTGCTGCTCGAATGGGACCTCGGGGTGCCCGAGGACGAAGAAGAGCTCGTGGCTCCCGGAGACGCCTAGGCTCTGACCCCGCACCTCGCGCGGTAGCGTGAACTTCGTGCTCCACAGCACCGCCCCGCCCGGGGCCAGAGCAGCCGAAACTGAGCCCGCGCGCCGCCATCCACCACAGGGCGAGCGCCGTTACATCAACCGCGAACTGTCGGTGCTACAGTTCAACTGGCGCGTGCTCGAACTGGCAGAAGCCCGCGATCAGCCGCTGCTGGAGCGAGCCAAGTTCCTCGCCATTTTCTCCTCAAACCTGGACGAGTTCTTCCAGGTGCGCGTCGCTGGCTTGAAAGACCAGATGGCAGCCGGCCTGTCCGGTACGGCGCCAGAAGGCTCTCCCGTTTCTGACCAGCTGCGCTTGATCAGGGAAGAGGTCGAGAAGATGCTCGCCCGGCGCTACCTGATCTACTCGGGTTCTTTAGTGCCCGAGCTCGCCGCTCACGGCATAAGCCTCGTGCGATGGAGCTCGCTCAGCCGAGACGACGTCTCCTACGCAGGCAAGCTCTTCGAGTCGCAGATGTTCCCGGTGCTGACACCGCTCGCGGTGGACCCGGGCCACCCTTTCCCCTACATATCCAACCTTTCGCTCAACCTCGCAGTCATGGTGAGAGATCCTTACCGGGGTGAGCGGCGCTTCGCGCGGGTCAAAATCCCGCCCTTGCTGCCGGGGTTCGTCCGCTTGCCGGACGGAGAGCGTTTCGTCCCCGTCGAGGACGTAATAGGTGCTTTCCTCCACGAGCTGTTCCCGGGGATGGAGATCGAAAGCTGCCACGCCTTTCGCGTCATCCGCAACGCTGACCTGACCCTTGCCGAAGAAGAGGCCGACGACCTGCTCGAAGCGGTAGAAATGGAGCTTCGCCGCCGGCGCTTCGGGCGAGCCGTTTGCTTGGAAGTGGACGCCTCCTTTGACCCAGAGGTGCGCGACCTGCTCGCCCGCGAGCTCGACCTTCGGGCCGAGGACGTCTACCAAGTGGACGGCCTGTTGGACTATGGGCGCCTTTGGGCCCTGCACGACCTGGACCGGCCCGACTTGAAGGACGAACCCTTTTCTCCTGTCACGCCTGCACGCCTGGCACCCCTCGAGGGCGAGCGCCCCGACCTCTTCGGCGCCATTGCCAAGGGAGACGTACTGGTCCACCACCCCTACGAGAGCTTCGCGATGTCGACCGAGGCTTTCGTGCGCGAAGCCGCTGTCGACCCAGATGTCTTGGCCATAAAGCAGACGCTTTACCGCACCTCGGGCGACAGCCCGGTGGTCACCTCGCTTATCCGGGCAGCAGAAAGGGGCAAGCAAGTGGCTGTCCTCGTGGAACTGAAGGCCAGGGGGGACGAAGCTGCCAATATCGGCTGGGCCAAGGCGCTCGAACAGGTGGGCGTCCACGTCGTGTACGGCCTCATCGGACTGAAAACCCATGCCAAAGTCGCCTTGGTAGTGCGCGAGGAGGCGGACGGCATCCACCGTTATTGCCACATCGGCACTGGCAACTACAACTCCACGACGGCACGGCTCTACGAAGACATCGGGATCCTCACGGCGTCGGCGGACCTCGGGGAAGACTTGACGGACCTGTTCAACTTCCTCACTGGCTACAGCCGCCAGGACTCCTACCGCCAGCTCATAGTGGCGCCTTTCTCCTTGCGGGCCAAGATCATCGACCTCGTCGAGCAAGAGAGCTCTTTCGGCAGTTCGGGCCGGATCGTGTGGAAGCTCAACAACCTCGTGGACACCAAAGTGATCGACGCCCTCTACGCTGCGTCGGCGGCGGGCGTAAAGGTAGACCTTATCGTGCGGGCCATGTGCTCGCTGCGCCCAGGAGTCCCGGGGCTGTCGGAAAACATCAAGGTGCGCTCGCTCGTCGGGCGCTACCTCGAGCATTCTCGTATCTACTACTTCGCACAAGGCGCCAGCGCGTCGACGAGCGACAACGGCTCGTTGCCTGTCAGCTTGCCCCTCACGGGCCGCTACCTCATCGGTTCGGCCGACATGATGGAGCGCAACCTCGACAGGCGAGTAGAGACGCTGGTCGATGTGACTTCCCCTGAACTGCAGGCGCGCCTCCGCGAGATCCTAGAAGTGGAGCTCGCGGACGACGAACTAGCCTGGGAGCTCGGCCCAGACGACAAATGGTCCAAGGTGCCCACGGTCCGCCATGTCAATGCGCAACGCCGCTTCCAGGAGCTGGCTATATCCCGCAACAAGGCAGCAGCAAAGCGCGAAGGCCTGGCCGCAGCCGTCTAGCGGTGGTGAGAACGAGCGGCACCGTGATGGCTGGAGGCGGTGTGCCTTGGAGGTCCTCTGCCCAAGGCACCGAAGTGGTGCTCGTGCACCGGCCGAAGTACGACGACTGGTCGTTCCCGAAAGGCAAGGCGGAGCCAGGAGAGCCGCTCGAGATGGCGGCCCTGCGCGAAGTGCGAGAAGAGACGGGGCTTGCTGTCGTGCTAGGCCCTGAGCTCGGCAGCAGCGCGTACACCGACGGCCGAGGCCGACCGAAGGTCGTCCGCTACTGGGCGATGACGCCAACCGATGCCAGCCAGGAGCTGCGCCCCGAAGCCGCCGACGAAGTGGACCGCGCCGTGTGGACGGGTTTTGAAGCGGCTGCCGAACTGCTCACTTTTCCAGCGGAGCGCGTCTTGCTCGGCCGGCTGCGAAGCCTGCTCGAAGCGCGGCCTGCCAGCTGACCTAAAAGTTCGCCGGCAAGAGCTCCACGACCGCCCCAAACGCGAACCAAAGCGGTACCAGCGCCACGAGGGCACCCGCGACGATGACGCCCGCCTTGGCCCAACGGCGCCGGCGGCCGGCCAGCACCCGGGCCAGCACCCACACAGCGAGCGCCAGCGTCCCCCAAGCTGTGGCCGACCCCCACGTGCCGGCGCCCGCGCCCGAGCCGCTCAGCGACCCGACAACGGGGCTGTCCCCCTTTGACGTGCTCGCTCCCGACGTGCTCCCCACCTGGGCCGACGGCGGGAGGCCAGGCAACGGCGTAGCGGGCAACAACCTGACTGGGGCCTGGGCTCCAGTCGTACTTCGAGAACTGGCCGCAGGGCGGGACTGGTTGCTGGCTTGGCTGCCGCGCGCCCGTTCCAGGGCGGCGAGGCTCGCTGGCAGCCTACCGGCACCGTCTAGGAGCTTTGCCCCCCGGGCGAGCCGCCCAGCCAGCCTAGCTCTGGCAATGAGCCGGGTGGTCGCCCAAAAGCGAGGGTTGCAGGTGGTGAGCGTGAGCTCCGCTCCCCGCGTCGGGGCCAGCACGCCCACGTCGCTTGGGGCTACGACCCACAGCCGCTGCACGCTGTAGACCCAGGTGGTACCCCCCATGTCCGTGAGGTAGACGAGGTCGCCAGCCTTCAGTTCGTTCAAGCGGAAGAAAGGGGCGCCAAAGGTCGTCCTGTGGCCCGCGATAGCAGCGTTGCCGACCTCCCCCGGCAGCGCCGTACCGGGGTAGTGGCCAGGGCCCATTTGGAGGTCCTGCTCGTCAACCCCCTGCACGACGTAGCGGTCGACGCCGATGGCCGGGATGACGAGGTGGGCGAGGGCACCCCCCGGGGGCGGCACAGGGAGGGCTACTGCGGCTAGGTGCGCGCTGGCCGAGCGTCGGCCAAGGTACTTTTGCCCGACCTGCTCGCCTACAGAGGGGCCCGGAGAGCGTCCGGCAGCACGAGCGGAGGGGCTCGGAGAGCGGCCGCTGGGCCTTAGAGAGGTGCGCAGAGGGTGCCCGCCGGCACCAGCGTAGGTGGGAGCAGACGGCCCTGTTGGTCCCGCCCCCGCAGCGGACAGGTCCTGGCCCGAGCCGGAAACAGCTGCGCTGAACTGTCTTGCCAGGCGTGCCTGGCTGGACCGCTCCGCAAAGTTGGTGCCGACGAGGTCATAGGCGACGAAGAGGACGACGACGACGCCGGCGACGACCAACCCGAGCCCGAGCTCTCGGACGAGGCCTGTCCAACGGCCCCTCGGGTGCTCGCGCATGCCGTCCAAGTCCCGCATAGCTCGGACCAGCATACGAGAAAGGGGCTTGCCTCTCACCACCCTGGGTGGTTGATGACACGCTGAGTGACGATCTGGTCGCACTACGTCTCGTAAGTACGCGAGCCACGCAGTTCTGCCAAACTTGGACCGTGCCCGTACTTCTGGTGCGACACGCCCACGCCGTCGCCCGCAAGGAGTGGCGTGGCCCAGACCACCTGCGCCCTCTATCTGAGCAGGGCCGAAGGCAGGCCGAGGGCTTGGCCAAGATCGTCCGCAACTTTGCCCCGCCGGTGCGCGCCCTGTCGAGCCCGTACCTACGGTGCGTGCAGACCCTGGCACCGCTCGCCAAGGCCGTTGGCCTAGAAGTGGAGCGCTGCGACGAGCTCGCGGAGGGCGAGAGCAGCTCCGCGGTGAAGCTCGTGCGCGCTCTCGCTGGGTCCGACGTCGCGCTTTGCACCCACGGCGACGTGATCGCCGAAGTGCTCCTCGCCCTCGCCGACGAGGACAGGGTCGACCTCGGCCCCAACCCACGACAAGCCAAGGGCTCGGTGTGGGCGCTCGAGGGTTCGGCAGGGTCGTTCAGTTCCGCCGTGTACTACCCGCCGGGGGTGGAAGAGCGGGTTTGAGCTCCACCCTCAGCCTGGGCGCCGTCGAGCTCCTGCTCCAGGCCATGGACTTGGCGAGGCAGGGCGTGGTGGTGTGCGACTCGACCGGCAAAACGCTGGTCCGCAACGCCCGCGCCCGGGAGCTCGTCGAGCCCAACGACGTCCTCGCCGAAGCGGCCGTCGAAGCGGCTTTGGCGCGGGCGCTAGGCGGCTCGCCCCACGAAGAGACCCTCGACCTCTACTCGCCCACCAGGCGCGCCCTCGAGATCAGGGCCTTCCCCTTGCGGCCGGCGGCGGGTGACTTGCGGCCGCCGGCGGCCCAGCCCGCGGGGGCCGCGGTGTTCATTGACGACGTGTCTGAACTGCGCCGCCTCGAAGCGGTAAGGAGGGACTTCGTGGCCAACTTGAGCCACGAACTAAAGACGCCGTTAGGCGCGTTGAGCCTGCTGGCAGAGACCCTGGAAGGCGAGGACGACCCCGAAGTGGCGGCGCGGCTCTCAGCGCGCATGGGTGCCGAAGCGCGCAGGTTTTCAAGGATCGTGGACGACCTGCTCGACCTCTCACGCATCGAGTCGGGAGGGACAGGGCCACTGGAGCCCGTAGCGCTGGCAGCGGTTATCGACGAGGTTGCCGAGGGTTTCTCTGAGACCGCCGCGGCTCGAGGGACCAAGCTCGAAGTGGACAGCCCGAGCCGCGACCTCTACGTGAACGCCAACCGCCGCGACCTTGTCTCAGCGGTGGCCAACCTGGTGGACAACGCCATCAAGTACTCGGGCCCGGGCGCACCCGTGCAGCTTTCAGCCGGCCAGGCCGGCGACCGCGCTTTTATTTCGGTGCGCGACGAGGGCATCGGGATACCCAAGCGGGACCAAGAGCGGATTTTCGAGCGGTTCTACCGGGTCGACCGGGCGAGGTCGCGCTGGACCGGAGGAACAGGGCTCGGCCTAGCCATCGTGCGCCACGTAGCTGCTTACCACGGTGGAGAGGTGAGCGTGCGCTCAGTGGAGGGTGAGGGCTCGACCTTCACGCTTTCTCTGCCCTTGGCGTCGAAAGAGCCGAAAGAAGTCGACCTTGGCTGAACAGCTCACTGTCCTTGTAGTAGAAGACGAGCCGTCTTTCGTAGAAGCGCTCGCCGTCGGCCTAAAACGCGAGGGGTTCCGCGTGGAAGTCGCTTACGACGGCGAGGAGGCCCTCGACAAGTTCGCCGCTTTGCGCCCCGACCTCGTCCTGCTCGACGTCATGCTGCCGCGCCTATCTGGTATCGACGTGTGCCGTGCCATCAGGGCCAAGGGCTCCAATGTGCCGATAATCATGGTCACGGCCAAGTCGAGCGAGATCGACACGGTCGTGGGCTTGGAGGTCGGCGCAGACGACTACGTGAGCAAGCCGTACCGTCTTCGGGAGCTCGTAGCACGGATGCGCGCCGTGCTCCGGCGCACGCCCCCTGAGGCCGCGAAGGCCAAAGAAGCCGAGCTCGAAGTGGGGGACCTCCGCCTCGACCCAGAACGCCATGAAGTTTACCTGCGCGGCGAGGTGCTCAGCCTCCCGCTGAAGGAGTTCGAACTGCTGGAAGTCCTGATGGAAAACGCCGGGCGCGTCCTCACGCGCGAGACCCTCATCGACCAAGTCTGGGGCACCCACTATGTGGGCGACACCAAAACGTTGGACGTGCACATAAAGCGCCTGAGGGCACGGGTCGAGGACGACCCCTCTCGCCCGCAGCGGATCACGACCGTCCGTGGCCTGGGCTATAAGCTCGAGGTCGCCAGGGCCGAGCCCAACTAAGCGGCCGAGCGGCTTTAGTTGCTCTCACCGAGCCCTTGTGCGCCGGCAGGCCCCTCGGCCTGCGCTGAGCCCGCTGAGAGGTTCGGGGCCCTTAGAGCCTTGTGTTTCAGTGCCGCACCGGGCCCCATGCGCGCCCTTAGCTTCTGAAGCGCGCCCGGCGCCACGAGCTCCCTGGGCTTGGCGAAGCCACGGGAGGCGCCCAAGGCCATCAAGACCGTGACGGGGTGGGCAAGAGAGAGCAGCTTTCTCGGCGATGACGGCAAAATGTCGTCGTCTGGGAACTTAGGCGTCGCGCTTGCCCCGACAGCACGGCCGGCGCCGACTAAGCGGGCCGAGGGGGCCGAAGAGGCGCCGTCGGGAGCGAGAGACGCCACCCGGGGCGTCGGGGAGGCAGGCGCACGAGCAGCCGGTGCGAGCGAAGTACCCGCGGGGGCAGGGGAGGCAGGTGAACGCTCTGGGGCCGTCGAGGCCCGCCCGTGAGCCGCCGCAGGCTCGGGTGGCGTCGTTGGCGATGTCCGGCCGCGAGCGTGGAACGCTCCGAGCAACCCACCAGCCTGGGCCTTTGCTATCGCGCTAGCCAAGGGGCTGCGGCCGGCCGGCTCGGGGGGGACAGTGGGCGCCACGTCGTCTGCCATAGACGAACCTTCGGCTGCATAGAGCGTTTTCTTGAGTTATCAGCCGAGAAGCTCGGTGCGTGCGAGCCACAGCCCAGGCGCTTCAACCTCCGCTGGCGTTGGGAGCGTCTCGGGTTTCGCCCAGAGCCCCGATAGGGCTCCCTCCCCTGCTCGCTCGAGCACCCCCGTGACGAACGCTTGACCTCGCTCCACAACGGTCTGGTCCACTTCGACCCCAAGGAGCTTCGCGAGCATGCGCTCCCCTGGCGCGGCCTCCAGGCGCCGACGGCGGAACGCTTCGGACACTAGGGGGTAAGAGCCGACCAGCCGCCGGCCAACCGTGCCCAGCACGAAATCGCTGTAACCCAGGAGCACGGAAAGAAAAGCACGCAAGGGCACGAGGAGGCGCCGCTGTTCGTCGGTCTGCATTTCGTCTAGCAGCGACTCTGGGTCTCCGAGCGCCTGCTGGAACGAACCGGGGTCGCCTGGGTCAAGGCCTGCCAGGCGCTCAGAGATCACCTCGGTCTCCACCCGGAACCCACCTGCGTACTTGGTCAAGTGCGTCTGCAAAAAGGCCGAGACGTGGGGACGGCTCAACACGGCGTGAAAGGTCACGTCCCGCAAGCACAAGTACATGCGCACGTCATCTGGGCCCAAGCCCCACTCCTTGGAGAACTCGTCCACTGTGGAGGGCACCGTGAGCAGCTCGTCACCCTCCTGGGCCGGCATCGGCACGTCGTACTGGCCTATGGCGCGCCGGGCGAGCTGGCCTACCATGGTGCCGACTTGCGCCCCGAACATTAGCGGCATCACGACTTGTGGGAAGTTGCCGAGCAGCTCTGCCATCTGCTTAGCCCCTTGTGCCTCCGCACCGCTTTCGCCTTGCGCCCCGCCGCCGGCGGGCCCGCTGAGAGAGGCCGCTACCGCGGAGAGAGGCTCCTTCCAGGCCCTCAACATGACCGACGCCCATTCCGAACGGGTGACCGAGCGAGGAGTGAGCCAACCCCTCTTTGACGTCGCCAGCCCTGTCGCCGCAGAAACGTGCATGTCCGCGACCCGCAGCAGCTCCTCGGTCCGCATCCGTGAGATCGGGTCGGGGTTCGGTTCCGCCCTGCCCTCGGTGGCCGTCCAGGCGGCTAGCTGGCGGGCCACCTCCCAGTTGAGCGGGCCCTGGTGGGTCAATAGGCGCGCCAAGTCCCGCATGAGGTCGCCCAACGGGCCTGTGCCGCTCGGGAACGGAAGGTCGGCCATTTCTCTAAGGCTACCGGGGCGCTAGCCTTTGGGGAGTGGGGGTCTTTGCCTTTCAGCCTGAGCGGTTGCAGGCGCTGTGACAGCCCCGCTAATCGTCACTGGCGCCGGCGGCAACCTCGGTAGGAGGGTCGTAGACCGCTTGGCGCCCCTGTTCCCCGTGCTGGCCGTGGACCGCTTCCCGCCCCCCTCGAAGGTCGCCGGGGTAGAGCACCACCTAATCGACTTGGCGCTACCCTCTGCGGCAACCGAGCTCGACGCGCTAGCCAAAGAAGCGGCGGTTATCGTCCACCTCGCCTGGCAACCCGAAGGAAAGGGCAACCTCGACATGACCCGCCACGTCCTCAGCGCAGCGACGGGCATGTGCCCAGCGCAGCTGGTCCACGTTTCCAGCGCGATGGTCTACGGAGCTTGGCCAGACAACCCGGTACCACTGACCGAAGATGCTGCGCCCCGGCCCAACCCCCAATTTTCGTACGCCGTACAAAAACGGGCGGCCGAAGCGCTCCTCGAGCGATGGTCGACCGAGCACCGCGGCACCAAGGTCGTCTTGCTGCGGCCAGCCTGTACGCTCGGTTCGACCGAGCAACCTCTTTACCGCGCTCCCGCCGCCCCCCGCCACCCGCCGCTCAGTTCCCCGGCGCGCATGGTGCAGTTCCTGCACGTCGACGACCTCGCCGAGGCTGTTGTGCACGCCGTGGTGGCGCGCCTCGCCGGCACCTATAACGTCGCCCCCGACTCGGGGGTGAGCGAGGAAGAAGCGGGCGCCATTGCCACCGGTGCTGCCTCGCTCCCGGCCCCGGCCCGGACGCTGCTCGCCGCTTGGGACTGGTTCTCATCGCGGCGCTCGTTCCCCGCCGGCGCCGAAGCGTACGCTGAGCACTCCTGGGTGGTCTCACCCGGAAAGCTCGCCTCGACAGGCTGGAGGCCCCAGTACAGTTCCGCCGAGGCGCTCCTCGTCACCGACGCCAAGGGCCGTTGGGACGACCTTCCCCAACCCAGGCGCGTCGCTCTGACGCTCGCCGCTGCGGGCGTGGCAGCGGCGGCGAGCGGAGCCGGCGGCGCCGCCCTGTGGCGGCGGAGACGTTGACGGCCCGGTTGCGGCTAGGCGCTGGGCTGACGCTCCCCGGTCGGGGTACGCCGGCCCTGGAAGCTCGGCTCGTGACGGTGCAGGCTTTGGCGAGGCGGTCGCTCAGCTAGGGGTCGCAGCCGCCGGTTCAGTACCGAGCGTGATGTTGGCGGCACGCTCACGGTCGCCCGAACGCCAGCCGACAGTCACTACCTCGCCGGGCTTGGCACCGGCCAGCCAAGCGATGAGGTTGCCGACGGACATGACCGGGCGCCCGTCTAGGCTCGTGACGACGTCGTTGTCGGCTATACCGGCCCTGGCGGCCGGGCTCCCGGCAGCCACGCTTTCAACTTCCACCGACCCGTCGATCCCAAGAGCCCGAGCACGCGGCCCCGAGACGTCCGTGGCGTCCAGCACACCGAGCCAGGGGTGCGCAGGCACTTGGCCGTCCTTCATCATGGCCGCCTCGTCTGCGATCGCGGTGTCGATGGGAGCCATATAGGTGAGGCCGGCCGTGGCCGACTGACCGGGTACGGGGACCACGATGCCCAAGACGTTGCCGTTGGTGTCCACGACCGCGCCGCCGTACGCCCAAGGGCTTACGCTCATGCTGGCTGGGAGCAGCGAGAACAGCCCGTCCGTGGCACCGTTGACCGGCTGGATGTAGCTCTCGGTGTCACTTATGTACCCGATCGTGAAGTTCGGCCCGCTGTTGGACCCCGCCATGTACTGCGAACCGACGGCCACCACCTCCTCACCGTCTTGCACGTTGGCGACGCTGCCCGGGTTGGCCGCCGTCACTTCCCCGCTCGGTCCTATGACAGCTTTCAAGAGCGCGACGCCTGACGCCGGGTCCGTCCCGACGAGGCGCGCCGCGACTACCGAGCCCCAGGAGCTGGTCACCTGGACCTGGCTGGCGGAGCCTGAAAATTGCGCGCTGTCGGTCAAAATATACGATTCGTCCCCGACTGTGTTGACGATCACGCCAGAACCAGTTACTTCGCCTTGGGGGCCGTTCACCGTCACCCCGACGATCGAGGGGTCTACGAGCTCGAGCAACGAAGTTATGCCGCCGGCAACTGATGTCCGGGGGGAGGAGACTTGTGGTGCTTGACGCGAAGAAGTGACCAGGGGGGCACGCTCCGGGACAGCCCCGCTCGCCAGGAACACGACGGCGACGACCAAGGCGCCAAAGCACCCCGAGGCCAGGCCCACCAGCCAATGGCGTCCCTCTGGCGAGCGGGCCAAACGGGCGACGGGGTGAGCCAGGCTGGCTGTGGGGTTCGCCCGGACTTCAGAGGGGTGCCGCCACAACCGGTCGTCAGGCGGCGGCCAGGGCTTGTCCCGCCTCCCTTCGTCGTGAACACCCCCAGGTTCGTCTGGCTCTTCTTCGCTGGGGCCCATGGTCGTAGACCGAGGTTACATAGCCGCTGGCCTGGGCGGGTGTCGCCCCTCCACTAGAGGCTTTGGGCACCAATACCCGGTGCCGCACGCCGACCTGTCTGCCTAGGATTGCCTGGTGGCCCGCCCCCCTGCTCAGCCGGACGGACTCCAAGGAGACGATTGGCTGGAGATCACCAGCCAAGCGCTACCACTGGGTGAGGTTGCCTCTTGGGCCGTCGTGCCTCGTTGCGGCGCGCTCGTCATGTTCGCAGGTACCGTCCGTGACCACTCCGAGGGCCGGCCTGGGGTGGTCTTGTTGGAGTACGAAGCGTACGAGCCAGCCGCGCTGGCGCGTATGGGCGAAATAGCTTCCCAAGTGCGCTGCCAGTGGCCGACGACCGGCAGGCTGGCGCTACTGCACCGGACAGGCCCGTTGGCACCCACCGAAGTCTCGGTCCTCGTGGCCGTGTCAGCTCCCCACCGAGCGGAGGCCTTCGAAGCCGCCCGCTACGCCATCGACGCAGTCAAGTCGCAGGTGCCGATCTGGAAGCGGGAGACCTGGGAGGAGGGGAGCGACTGGTCCCTCGAGACATGTCGGCTGGCCCCGTTGGGCCACCACGGCGGGACGGGTGCCTGACATGGCCCTGGTAGCGCTCACAGCCGCCTCCAAGACAGCGGGCTCGGCCATCCAGTGGGCGACCCTGGCGTGGATCATCGGGGCGGCGCTCGTCGCCGCCGTCGTCATCACCGCTATCGTGCTGGTCTCGAGGCGGCCGAAGTCGATTGAAGACGGGATCGCCCAGTTCGCCAGATCTCTCCAAGCGGTCGCTCCACGGCCGCAGAGCGGCCCACGCAGCTCCAGCAGCGGGAAGGGCCGCCCCGCACCTGAACAACGTCCACTACAAAGAGGGGAGACCTGAGCTGTCTAGGGACCTCGCCATAGATCTCGGCACAGCCAACACGCTTGTGTACGCCAAGGGCCGTGGCATCGTGCTCAACGAACCCACTGTCATCGCACTGGACAGCCGCACGAACACGGTCCTCACGATGGGCCGGGAAGCGTGGCAGATGATCGGGCGGACCCCCGGGTACATCGTTGCGGTACGCCCCCTCCGCAAAGGAGCGATAACGGACTTCGACATCACTCAGCGGATGATCGAGCTTTTGCTCAAACGCGCTGGCATCTCCCGGTTCGGCCGGCCACGGGTCCTCATCTGCGTCCCTTCCGCTATCACAGCGGTGGAGAGACGTGCCGTGGAGGAGGCAGCTCGCGCCGCCGGCGCCAACAGCGTGAGCCTGCTCGAGCAGCCAATGGCGGCTGCCATCGGGGCTGGGCTACCGATCCACCAGCCTCTCGGCAACATGATCTGCGACGTGGGAGGCGGCACCACGGAGACCGCAGTCATCTCACTGGGGGGCGTCGTGGCGCTCGAGGCGATCCGCGTGGGCAGCTTCGACATCGACGCCACCATCCAAGCTTACGTGCGCCGGGAGTACGGTATCGCGATCGGCGAACGGACGGCGGAAGAGATCAAGGTTGCTATCGGCTCAGCTTGGCCCATGGACGACGGTGTGAAGGCCGAGGTGCGAGGCCGCGACTTGATGAGCGGGCTGCCAAAGACGGTCATCCTCGCCCCAGAGGAGGTGAGGGAGGCGATCGAGGAGCAAGTGGGGGCCATTGTGGACGCCGTGCTGCGCTGCCTCGGGTCCGCACCGCCAGAACTGTCTCAAGACCTGCTGAGCCAGGGCCTGCACCTAGTGGGAGGGGGGAGCATGCTAAAGGGCCTGGACAGACGGCTATCGGAAGAGACCGGCTTGCCGGTCCACCTTGTCGACGCCCCCCTTGAGTGCGTCGTGATGGGGGCAGGCAAGTGCATCGAGAACTTCGGTTCGGTCCGGGACCTGCTCATGAACTGAGACCGTCCCGCCTGGCCCGCAAGAGCCCCTCTGCCAGCTCTCGCACCTGCCAGTCCCTGTCGCTCAGCGCACCTTCGAGTGCCAGTTCGGCTTTCTCGCCTGCAAAGGCTCCAAGCGCCACGACCGCCCGCCTGCGCACCGCCGGCTTGTCGGCGAGCGCGGCCAGGACGGCACCAAGAGCGATAGTGCTACCCGCTTCGGCCTCCGCAAAGGCTCCAAGAGCGGCCACGGCCGCCTCCCGGCAGAGGGCGTCAGGGTGGGGCCCCGCTACGGCGGCGAGCGCCTCTACGACAGTCGTCGTGGCGCCGGCCTCCGAGCAGTGAGCCTTCGGCTCAACAGCCTCCGAGCTACCCCCTGCCCCAGCGCTCCCCCCTGTCAGAAGACTGCCCGGTCCCATGCTCGCGTACTGTCCAAGGGCGTTGCACGCCGCTTCGACGACGGCTGGGGAGCTGTCCCCCAGGGCAGCCACCAAGGCGTCGGCGAGCCCCGGCTCACACGCCCGCCCAGCGAGGTCGCAGGCACGCCGGCGCACTTCGGGAGCGGGGTCCGCGAAAGCGGCCACCAGCTCCAAAGGCCGGAGGGCACCCATCCGGTAGAGCGCACCCCAGCCCGCCGCCCGCACCGCCGGCGCCCCGTCCGCCAAGGCAGCCCTCGCCGCAGCTTCGTCACCCTGGTAGCCGGCCACGACGGCTGAGCGCCTCGCGCGAGCGCTATTTGAGGCTAGAACCTGGCACACTGGCAACCCGCCGGCTTATGAGCACCCCCCAACAGACACCTTGGCCAACGACACTACCTGGTGGCGGCGAAGGCGGCGCCGGCCAAGGCGGCGCCAGCCAGCTCGGCGGGTGGCCTGAGCACAGCCGAGGCGGTGGGGGCGGGCGCCGGCGGAGGTCGCTCGCCGCCGTGCCGGCCCTATTCGCAGTCCTCGTAGCGGTGGCGGCATTGGCCGCCGTACCGGTCCATTACTCGGGCAAGTACTTCGTGTTCTCGCCGGGCACGGCTCCCGTCATAACGACCAGCGCCCAGTGCAAGCCTCAAGCTGGCCAGCTCACCCTCCCGAGCGGTGCTCCCTGCGTACGCTTGGTCGTACCACCCTCGAAGGCCCACCACATGGACGGCCGGCTCCTCATGGTCGACGTAGAAGTGAGCCGGGCGAGCCCGCTGCAGTGGATAGCTTACGAGCTCGGCCTGCTCGGCAGCCACAGCGAGCTGGTCACCGTAGCCTCTTACGCCGACGGTACACCTACTTCTGAGCTCGGTTGCCAGGACACCCAGCAAATGGTTTCCGCGGGCCAAGCGGCCGCCATCGCCGCGCTGGGGGCCCTGCAGTACCGCGTGGCCGAGAGGCCGCTCGGTGCCCAAGTGGTAGAAGTGCTGCCCGGCACACCGGCCTGGAGGGCTGGGGTTCACTGCAATGACCTGATCACCGCCGTCAACGGCAAGCCAGTCAACAGCGCCGCGGAGTTCGGCAAGCTCATGGCGCCGCTCCGGCCGGGGACCTTGGTAACCCTCACCGACCACCCTGGGGGCGGGCGACAAACCAGGCTCATCAGGGCTCGCCTTGCAAAGCCGCCGCGGCGCGTGGCCGAGGGGGGCAGCACTGTCCCATTTACAGACCGCGCCTACCTAGGGGTAGCGGTGAGCACAAAACCGGAGCTGGTGCTTCCCTTCCACGTCTCAGTCGACGCGGGCGCGATAGGCGGCCCGTCGGCTGGTTTGGCCTTCACGCTCGCGATCTTGGACTCGCTTTCTGGGGGAAAGTTGACCGGCGGCCACGTGGTGGCCGCTACGGGCACCATCTCGCCCAACGGCGAGGTGGGCGAGGTCGGTGGGGTGCGGGAAAAGACCGTCGCCGTTGAGAAAGCTGGGGCGCAGGTGTTCTTTGTGCCGGCTGCCGAGTACAGCCAAGCTCGCTCGGTGGCGTCCAAAGACCTCCATGTAGTACCTGTGTCCACGCTTCACCAGGCGCTCGAAATCCTGGCTCACGACTACGGGGGTGTCCTGGCGCGCTCGGCTGCTTAGGCCAGTGGGTGCCGGCATTCGCCAACACGGGGCTCGCTCCGCGTAGGCTGTGGTGGCTATGGTGACTGAGCGGGCCCAGCCTCGTCGGGTCGACTTGCCTGACATGTCGGCCGACATGATCGCCGCGCGGCGCTTCGGGCAGAGCTGGCGCGGTTATGACCAAGAGGAAGTAAGGCAGTTCCTAGCCGACGTCGCCGTCCAAGTCCGAGCCTGGAAAGAGCGTTACGAAAGCGCTGAAGCTGCTCGGCGCGAGGCGGAACAGCGCGCGGCACACCCCCAGCTCGACGAAGCGACGCTCACTTCGGCCCTGGGCCAAGAAACGGCCGAGATACTGCGGAGCGCGCACAGCGCCGCGGCCGAGATCTTGTCCAAAGCGGAGACCAGCTCTGAACGACTGGTGAGCGAAGCGCAGGCGAAAGCCGACGAGATCCTAAAGAAGGCTGAGTCCGTCCTAGCTGAGCGGACAACAGAAGCCGAGGCGGTGGCCGCCAAGATCATAGAAGAGGCGCGCAAGCAAGCGGAGGAAATGCGCTCCGAGGCCGTTCGCCAACATGACAGCATCCTCGCTGACCTCGCCCGCAAGCGCCGGCTCGGTACCGTCCAAATCGAGCAGCTACGAGCAGGCCGCGAGAAGCTCCTGGAGGCGTACATGGCCGTGCGCAGGACCCTCGACGAGGTGACCAGCGAACTTCAGCGAGCGGACTCGGAGGCCAGAGCTGCGTCTCAGGCGGTGGCGCGCCACTATGGTGCCGACAGCGGCGAAGACATCTCGACGGCCGACGACGAACTATGGGCCCCCTTGGCACCAACCGAAGCTACGAGCGCCGTCCCGGCGAGCGGCGGTAAGGCGCCGGTGGGGCCTGGCACCGTCGCGCACCGCCCAGCCGAGCAGGCGGCCGGCGCTGACGCTACCCCGGCCCAAACGAGGGCCCCGGCCCAAGCGAGGAAGGAAGCGAGGCCCGCTAGCTCGCCAGCTTCCGAGACGGCTCCCGTCGTGCGAGCTCCAAAGGTTGCCCAGCTCACCGGCGCGCGGCCAAGTCCTGCTGGGGCAGAAGACGAGCCGCTAACGGAGAGGGCCGCCGAGTTCGAGAGCGTACGGATAGTCCGAGACCCTGCCCCTGCGGGGGCTGCCGGCGGGAAGCCCGCCGCTGAGCAGGCCACGGACAGCGAAGGTGCTGCCAGCGCCAGCGAAGAAGCTGGCGCCCCTGCCGGCGGGAAGCCCGCCGACGAGCTGGGCGCAGCCAGCGAGGAGGCTGCCGGCAGGGGCTTTGTCGCCGGACGGGCGGCAGATAGCGCAGATAGCGAAGGTGCTGCCAGCGCCGGCGAGCGGGCCAGGGAAAGCGAAGGTGCTGCCAGCGCCGGCGAGCGGGCCAGGGAAAGCGAAGGTGCTGCCAGCGCCGGCGAGCAGGCCACGGACAGCGAAGGTGCTGCCAGCTCCGGCGAAGAAGCTGGCGCACCTGCCGGCGAGGTGGAAAACCTCTTTGCGCGGATCCGAGCCAGCCGCGCCGAGGCCACCAACAAAGCGAAGAGGGCTTTGGGGACGGACGCCGTTGGCGAGGGGGGCGAGCAGGCTCCCACCCCGCCGATGGGCACGCCCGCAGCCGGCGCTGAGCAAGTTTTGTTCGCCCAGCGCGAAGAGGTCTTCAACCGCCTTGAGAGCTCGCTCGTGCGAAAGTTGAAAAGGGCGCTCCAAGACGAGCAGAACGACCTACTCGACCGCTTGCGCAACGTCAAGGGGCCCGTTGAGCCCGCCAAGGTCTTGCCGGGCCCAGAAGAACACCCAGACCGCTTCGTAGACGCATCCAAACCGCTGCTCGAAGAAGCGGCCCACGCAGGGTCATCCGCCAGCGCCGCGGCTATAGGCCTTCCCGCAGGCAGCCAGCAGCTCCAGCCTGGTGCGCTCGAAGACTTGGCAGACGAGCTCGGACGCACCGTCGCAGAACCCCTGCGCCAGCGCCTTGAAGAAGCCCTCCGCTCCGATGGTGAGCCCTCCGAGGTGGCTGAAGCCATAAGTGCCGCTTACCGGGAATGGAAAACCCAGCGCATTGAGGCAGCCGCGAGAGACCAGCTGGCGGCGGCCTTTGCTCGGGGTGCCTACCTCGGCCTACCCGAGGGAACACGTGTACGCTGGGTCGTTGACCCCTCAGAAGGACCATGTCCCGATTGCGAGGACAACACGCTGGCACAAGCGCAACCGAGAGGCGAACCTTGGCCAACTGGGCAACTGCACCCTCCTGCCCACCCCGGTTGCCGTTGTGCGCTCGTTCCCGAAGGCGAACCAGAGCCCGTGGCCATGTCGGCCGCCCCCGCCGGGCGAGCTCGCTCAGCGCGCCGAAGCGCACAAGCCGGTTAGGCCCGGCCGCCCCCTCGGGCCGCCGGGCGAAGGGTAGGCTCGCCGATGGCGATGCGCGCCCCCACAGACATACCGCCAAGGCACTCCTCCCTGGCAAGCCGGCGCGCCCGTTGGGCCATCGGGATCGCGGTCGGGCTGCTCGCAGTGCTGATCGCGAGCGCTCATAACATCGCTTCGCTTTACACCGACATTTTGTGGTTCGCCTCAGTCGGCTTTACTTCTGTGTGGGTAAAGACCTTCACCGTCCAGCTCGGGCTGGTATGCACTTTCACCGCAGCGCTGTTCGCCCTAATATCGGTCAACCTCTGGTTGGCTGAGCGGCTGGCGCCGCTTCCCGCCACCCTGGCGCCAGGAGACAGGCTGGTGACGAGCTGGCAGGAACTGACCTATGGGCGAACCAGACCGGTCCGTCTGTTGGTGGCAGCAGTTTTCGCCCTCATAGGAGGCATAAGCACTCGCAGCCAGTGGCAGGACTGGATGCTCTTCTCAAACGCGCAACCGTTCGGCCCTTCCTCCGCTCCCTCAGGAGGTCGTGACCCTCTCAACCACCTAAACGACGGCTTTTATGTCTTCCGGCTGCCCTTCTTGGACTGGGTAGCTGGCTGGCTCTTCGCCGCTCTCGTTGTCACGCTCCTGCTCTGTTTGGTCGCCCACTACCTAAACGGGGGGATCCTGCCGTACTCGCAGATGGAACGAGTGAGCCCCAAAGTGAAAGCTCACTTATCGGTGCTCCTCGCCTTATTGGCCCTGGTGCAAGGTGGCCGGTACTACCTCGAAAGGCTCTCTTTGGTCCTGGCGCACCGCTACGCAGTCGACGGGGCGACCTATACCGACGTGCACGCGACCCGGCCGGCGCTGCTATTACTCGTTGCGATATCAGTGGTCGCCGCCGCTCTCCTTCTCTACAATGCCCGCCAGCGAGGGTGGGTGCTGCCCGTAGTCGCCGTTGCCCTTTGGGGCTTTGTCTGGGTGCTCGTCGTCAACGTGTACCCGAGCCTAGTGCAGTCCCTTGTCGTAAACCCTGCAGAAAACGTGAAGGAACAACCCTACATACAAGACAATATCCAAGCAACTACCTGGGCTTACGGGCTGGAGAACGTCATGACCCAACAATTCCAGGGCAACGGGACTGTTACTGCCGGAGAGGTGACTGGAAGGTCCCCAGGCTCGCTTGCCAACGAGCAGAGCCTGGCCAACATCGAACTGCTCCAGCCAAACCTGCCGGGCTTGAACTCATTGTTCACCAAGGAGCAGGGCTTTAACTCCTACTACGACATGAGCGGCCCAAGCACTGACCGCTACGACCTGACCGGACCGGACGGCAAGACAAAAGAGACGCAAGTCCTCGTCTCGGCGCGCGAGCTCGACCCTGGGGGGATCTCCCCGGCGACGTGGGTCAACGAGCACCTTCAGTACACCCACGGGTACGGTGCAGTGGTGGTGCCGTCCAACCAAAGCGGTATCGGCCAAAACGGCTACCCGAAGTTCACCCTCTCTGGCCTACCTCCGACAGGCCAGCCCTCCCTGCTCGCTCGACCGCAGATCTATTTCTCGACCAACCCGCAGGTCGCTCGAGGGTACGTGGTGGCCGACTCGGACCAAGCAGAACTCGACTACGAGGACACCGCCGGCAACCAAGTAGCCAGCCATTACGAGGCGAGCACCGGGGTGAAGGCGGGCGGGTTCTTCCGGCGCCTAGCTTTTGCGCTCTCTTTCGGTGATTACAACATCCTGTTCTCTGGCCAAATAGACTCTCGTTCACAGATCCTTTACTACCGCAACGTAACCCAGCGCCTACACAAGGTCGCACCGTTTTTAACTTATGACAGCCACCCGTACCCAGTCATCGCCAACGGGCGAGTTTACTGGGTGGTGGACGCGTATACAACGAGCGACTATTTCCCCTATTCAGAGCAAGCTGACAAACAACGCTTGGCGCCGTGGAGCAAGCTAGCCGGCGAGCGCTTCAACTACATCCGCGACGCGGTAAAGGCTGTCGTGGACGCGTACAGCGGAAAGATGTGGTTTTTCATAGAAGACCCGACTGACCCCGTCTTGCAGGCTTGGAGGAGCGCGTTCCCGGGCCTCTTTACCCCTATGAGCTCGGCAGACCGGCTCATCCCCGGCATAACGGGCCACTGGAAGTACCCGATGGACCTGTTCATAGTCCAGACCAACATGTTCCAGCGCTATCACCAGCAAAACCCGTCGGTCTTCTACAACAACTCCCAGGCGTGGAGCATCGCCGAGAACCCGCCCGCAGGCGAGGCGGTCACCGCTTCAGGTAATCCCGCCTCTCCGAGCAGGAAGGCTCGCCTGCGGGCCGCCACCGCTACCATGCCCATGTACGAGCTCGTCGCCCTTCCCGGCGCGACCCAGCAGAGTTTCGTGCTCGTACAACCGTTCGTCCCGGCCTCCGCCGACGGAGACAGGCAAAACCTCACGGCGTTCATGACGGCCTCATCGGACCCCAACGACTACGGCCAGCTCACGGACTACACGATCCCCCCAGGCCAGACGGTTGACGGCCCCTACCTCGTATCGAGCGCTGTGCAGACATCTAGCGCCATATCCCAAGAGATCAGCCTGCAGAACCGCAGCAACTCCAAAGTCGTCCTCGGCGACGTGGACATCACCCCGATCGGCCAATCGCTCATCTACACTCAACCTCTTTACCTCGAACAGCCAGACGGTGGTGTGCCCAAGCTCGACGACGTGATCGTGGTGTACAACTCCGAGGCGTTCCATTCAGGCCCGTCGGACCCGACGGTGTACGAGGCGCTCTGCCACGTTACGAACCCGGGCGGGGGCCACCCCTTCGCAAGCTACTGCCCGGCCACCAACCTGAAGCCCACGCCGCGACCAGCTCAGCCCTCAGAGCGTGCTCGCTCGAGGCCCAGCGCAACGACGACCACCACCTCGCCGCAAGCGACGACCTTGCCGAGCGCGCGGGCTAAGAGCGCCGTGGCCAAGTACCTCGCCGAGGCACAGCAGGACTTCTCCCTCGCCAACGCGGCCCTTCGCCAAGGTGACCTGGCGACCTACCAGAGCGACGTCCAAGCTGGCGAAGCCCTAGTGGCACTGGCAGGCAAGCTCGCTACCTCGGTCACCGAGCCTCCCACGTCAACCTCGCTCCCGACCAAGAAGCTGCTGGCGCCAGCCAGTCACCAGGCAAAGCACACCCGCTCCACGGCTACGTCAGCCCGGTAGCGCGCCCGCAGCACCCCGAGGTACCAGCTCGGACGTGCCAGCTCGCAGGGAAGCCAACACATCGCCGGCGAGCCGAGACGCCCGGGTAGGATTGCTCCGCCCGGGTTTGTCCGTGTTCTACCAAGAGCGGGGTGAGATTGGCCGTGCGCACCTGTGAGCCAAACCTTAAGCCTCGCCTAACCAGCCTGGGGATGATCGCGTGGCTTTTTGCCTGGGTAACCCTTATGTGGGCGCCGGCTGCGCCGGCGAGCGCGGCAACCACAACTACCGCCGCCACCACTAACTCCACAAGAGCTGACCCAGCCACTTCGAGCTCTACAGCAGTTCCGGGCACAAGGCTGGGGACCGCCTCCACCACCGGGACTAGTTCCACCACTGCGGCGCCTAGTTCTACCACGGCTCCGGCGCCGACGACGACTACGACTGCCGCCTCTACGACGGCCTCGTCTCTCAGTACGTCGGCCTCGCCGTCAACTACAAGTGTTCCCAGCTCGACCAGCTCGTCGTCCATCCCGGTCAACCAGCTGCCGACCACCGCGCCCAATAGCACGACCACCGCGCCCAACAGCAGCTCTGTCTCGAGCTCGACCACGATGCCAGCGGCACCCACCACGAGCACGGTGCCGAGTTCGCTGCCCTCAGCAACTTCGGTACCCGCTTCGACTGCCACCGCCAGCACGGTGCCGCAGAGCTCCACTACCGCGCCGGCGGCCACGAGCACCTCGACCTCCGGCTATTCCAGTTCGCCCCCTAGCAGCGGGCCCGGGCCCACCTCCGCCCAAGCTCCGTTCCCACCTCTTACCGCAGCGGCTACTACTACGACAGTGCCAGCCAGCCCGCCGCTAGCGGTCCCCACCGCCACGCAAGGTGGCCTCCTCGGCCTGGGCACAACCGCTCTAGGGCACCCTGCGTCGAGCGACGGCCCTGTAACGGCCAGTTCGGCCCCCTCGTCTGGAGGGACCTCGTCTGGGGGGACCTCTCCGGCGTCGTCCACTAGCATGGCGGCCGGTACCTCCGCCGTTACGCCGGCAGGAAGCCACCTGCGGGGACAGACCACGACCACGAGGACCTCGCCTTCGGCCCAGGTGGCCGCCGGCACAGGTACCAACAGCAGCGTCCCGTCGGCCGCTCATGACCTAAGCCACATAAGAAGGCCACCTCACTCCGCCGTCCTAGCGGCCCCACCCAAGCAAGCCCCTACCGTGAAGGCGCCTGGGAAAGCCCAGGCGGGGAAGGCGATCAAGATCTTTGGCGAGGGCTTCAAGGCCGCCTCCAAAGTAGAGATAGTCGTGGTCCCTTCGCACCGGCAGTCTCGCTCAAGACCCGAAGAGGTGGTCTCGACCGTTGCAGACCGAGACGGTACCTTCCGGGCCACGGTGCCGGTGCCCCAGGACAACGGCCAGCACAACATCCGGGTGATCGGCACGTCAGCATCGGGTCACAGAGCTGCGGTCCAAAGGGTCGTCTTGGTCGTGGCCAGCGAAACCTCCGGCGCCGGGGACGACCTCGCCAAGCCGGTGTTGCTCACGCTGGCTGTGGTCATCCCGCTTGCGACCTGGCTCGTGCTGGAGTTCTTCGGCTGGCGGGGACGGCGAGCAGGCTAGCTACCCGCTTGCTCACCTGCTCACCACCTGAGCGCCAAGGTCCTCTATGCCTAATAGCTGCCGGACTTTTGACGCGCTCCACTTGTGAAGCGTTCTCACCGTAGCGGTGGAAGACCGTAGCGGTGGGAAAAGTGGTCGCTTTCCGGCGAGGCGACCACTCCTTGCCAGCTACTTCTTGCTAGCTCTCGACAGGCCCGCCCAGCCAGTCAACTTTGATGCCGCTCGACTCGAGCCACGCCACCGCAGAGTCCAGCGCTTCGGTCGTACCCGAGAGCTCACAGACTATCCAGCCTGTGTTGTCCTCTACATTGGCTCGCCTGATGTTGGCGATGACCCCGTGGTCAAGCGCCAACCGAGCGACAACGGGCTCGCCGACCATATCGGCCGGGAACGTGAGGCGCGCCCTCACATGCTGCTCGGGCACTGTGCTCCCTCACCCGCCGGGGCCCCTACACCCCGGCTCCTCCCCGAGGCGGGTGCCCCAACCCCGCCCGGGGCCGTCGCTCCCTCACCCGCCGGGGCCCCTACACCCCGGCTCCTCCCCGAGGCGGGTGCCCCACCCCCGCCCGGGGCCGTCGCTCCCTCACCCGCCGGGGCCCCTACACCCCGGCTCCTCCCCGAGGCGGGTGCCCCAACCCCGCCCGGGGCCGTCGCTCCCTCACCCGCCGGGGCCCCTACACCCCGGCGCTCTGAAGATGCCGGGCGCGAGAGGCCCGCTGCCTCGTTCAAGTTGCCTGAGCGCAATCCCTCCAGGTCCAAGGTCACGTAGCGGTACCCGGCGGCCTTGAGCGCTCGGACCACCTCCAGACGCTGCTCGAGCGCCCTGGGTAGCTCGCTGGCGGGGAGCTCTATGCGGGCCAGGTCGCCATAGTGACGGACCCTGATCGCACGGAAGCCAAGGCGCCGGAGCTCTTCCTCGGCGGAGCCCACCTTGCGAAGGGTCCCCAGAGTGACCGGGGTACCGTAGGGCACCCGCGATGCGAGGCAGGCAGCGGCCGGCTTGTCCCAGGTACGCAGCCCTAACAAGCGCGACAGCTCCCTCACTTCGGCCTTGGAGATGGCCGCCTCTACGAACGGGAAGCGCGCTCCTGCCGCACGCGCCGCCGCCTGCCCAGGCCGATGGTCCCCAAGATCGTCCATGTTGACGCCCAGCACCACCAAGGCGCCGAGAGAAGATGCCAGCGGCGACAGAGCGCCCATGAGCTCGTCTTTGCAGTGCCAGCAACGGTCCGTGCCGTTCGCTACGTAGGACGCGCGGCTAAGTTCGGCAGTCTCCACCTCACGGTAGTTGAGGCCCCACTCGCTGGCCAATGCGCGGCAATCCGCCAGCTCTGAGGGCGCGAGCGAAGCTGAAACAGCCGTGACTGCGAGCGCCCGGTCGCGTCCGAGGACGTCCTGCGCCAGCCATGCCAGCAGAGCGGAGTCCGCCCCCCCGCTGAAGCCGACCACCACCGCCCCGAGACCCCCGATGACCTCGCGGACGCACGACAACTTTGCCTCCAGCGCTGCCTGGGCGTCCAGGGCCTTCGCAGCACTGAGCGCCGCCCCAGGGGCGAGGGGTGCCGCAGCGTCCAACGGGGTCATGGAAGGCCGCAGAGCTGGAGAACCTCTTCGGGTGGGGCAACTAAGCCCGTGTAAAAAGGCCCGAACTCCGCGTAGCGCGCCGATGCTTCGTCGAAGCGCATCGTGTGGACGCACTCTTTCAAGTCGTCGTGAGCGACGGCGAAGAGCGTGACCCCCCACTCGTAGTCGTCCAGGCCGGTCGACCCCGTGACGAGCTGCACCACTCTGCCGGCAAACTTTCGCCCCGTGGCCCCGTGCCCGTACATGAGCGCCAAGCGTTCGTCGTAACCGAGACGGTACCAGTTGTCCTCCCCCTCGCGACGCTTGGACATGGGGTAGAAACAAAACGCTCGCATACCTTCGGGCGGCAACTGGGGGTGCAGGCGCGGCTCCAAGCGCTCCGGCGGCATGCCCCTCGCGTACTCCGACACTTCAGTCAGCGAGAGGTACGAACTAGCCAGCTCCAGGCCAGCACCGCTCAGCGCCGCCTGCACTCGCCGGATGGCCACAAGGTCGGGTGCTAAAAGCATGAACCCCAGGTCTGCCTTGTGGCCGAAGAGGGCGACTGATACCACCTGGACGCCTGCGGCCTGCGCCCCCTTCAGCGCGGCGAGCGCAGCTTCGCCGTCCGCCTCTCGCGTTAGCCGGCAGAAAAGATGGAGAACCCCCCAGCCTTCCTTCGGGACCAAAGGACCAACCATCAACTCCCACGCTACCTACAGGCTGGGTGCTCCCGGCGCCGGGGGTTCAACCCACCGCCAGGGCCACGTTCCTCTTTCAGCGGGCACGCCCTCTCGGTGGCGCCCGCCTTTTTGATGCCGCACATCCCTCTCGGTAGCCTCTGGCCGAGACGTCCTCCCGGCTCCGGTCACGAGGCGCCGGGCCGCTCAGCGCGCTTGTGCGCGCTGGCGCCTAGCGTGACGGCGGAGCTGGAGGATGCGCAGGGTGCCCGCCATGAAAACGACCAGGCCACCGAGCACGGCCGCCAACAGAAGGTCAACGGCCAGCGGCGCTGTCCAGTGGGCACCAAAGAAGGTCACCTTCACGTTCTTCAGGTTTTCCAAGATGAACACGAGCACCACGACCAAGAGGGCGAGCCCTACCGCCAGGGCCGTCCACGTCGCGCTGGCCCGGGTAGACGGCGGGCCCTTGTGAGCTTCGAGGCTTGGCGCACCTACTTCGCTCGCTGCTTGGTCCTCTGGACCGCCAAGCTCGCCACTGGTCGCGAGCCCCGGTGTGCCTGCGGTCTCGCCGGCGAGCCCGACTGGGTCAACTTCCTCGCTCGGATGCACGTCAGACACCCTGCCCACCTCCTCAAAAGGGCCAGCTTAGCGCCGCGCCAAAAAGGTGGCCGTCGGAGCGGTCCTCGCCAGGGGAGAGCTGTGCAGAGGTGCAACCCGTACTGTCCCCCGAATGTCCCGCTGCTTTGGATGTGACCGAGCCGGCGTGGTCCTCGGGACGCGGGCAGCGCGAAAAAGGGGGCACCCCGCTCGGAGGCGCCCCCTGGTGGAAGCAGCTCTTGTGAAGTGGTGGCCTGCAGGAACAAGCCCTGCAGGAACAGCCCCTGAGTGCCCGCCGGTCTAGAAGTCGTCCATACCGCCGCCGCCGGCGCCGGCCGGTGCGGGCGTCTTCTCCTCGGGCTTGTCCACGATCACCGCTTCGGTCGTGAGGAACAGCCCGACAATCGAAGCGGCGTTCTGTAGCGCCGAACGGGTGACCTTCACGGCGTCGATCACTCCCGCTTTGAACAAGTCCTCGTACTGGCCGGTCGCCGCGTTGAGCCCCTCGTTGACCGGGAGGCTGCGCACCTTTTCGACCACCACGCCCCCTTCGAGGCCGGCGTTGGTCGCGATCTGCTTCAGCGGCTCCTCCAGTGAGCGGGCCACGATGCGAGCACCGACCGACTCGTCACCCTCGAGCTTCTCGGCACGGTCGAGAACAGCCTGTTGGCAGCGCAGCAACGCCACGCCCCCACCGGGGACGACGCCCTCTTCGACCGCGGCCTTGGTCGTCGAAACGGCGTCTTCGATGCGGTGCTTTTTCTCCTTGAGCTCGACTTCGGTGGCGGCACCAACCTTGATCACGGCCACGCCGCCGGCCAGCTTGGCCAAGCGCTCTTGGAGCTTCTCCCGGTCGTAGTCCGAATCGGTGTTCTCGATCTCGGTCTTGATCTGGTTGATACGGCCCTTGATGTCGGCCTCGCTGCCAGCGCCCTCGACGATCGTGGTCTCGTCCTTGGTGACGACCACCTTGCGCGCTTTGCCGAGCAGGTCCAACGTCGCGTTCTCGAGCTTCAGGCCGACCTCCTCGGAGATGACCTGGCCGCCTGTCAGGATCGCCATGTCTTGGAGCATGGCCTTGCGCCGCTCACCAAACCCCGGTGCCTTCACGGCGACGCTCTTGAACGTGCCCCTGATCTTGTTGACGATCAGGGTCGCCAGCGCTTCACCCTCGACGTCCTCGGCTATCACGACCAGCGGCCGGCCGGCTTGCATGACCTTCTCCAAGAGCGGGAGCAGGTCTCGTACGGCGGATATCTTGGCGCCGAAGAGCAAGATGTAGGGGTCCTCCAGCACGGCCTCCATGCGCTCGGGGTCGGTCACGAAGTGAGCCGAAATATAACCCTTGTCGAAGCGCATCCCCTCGACGAGCTCCAAGTCCATGCCGAAGGTCTGGGACTCCTCGACGGTGACCACGCCGTCCTTGCCCACCTTGTCAATGGCCTCGGAGATCAGCTCGCCGATCTCAGGGTCAGCCGCCGAGATCCCTGCGACCTGGGCGATCTGGGACTTGGTCTCGGTCTCGCGGGCGAGGCCCTTTAGGTGGCCTACCGCTGTCTCGACCGCCGCGTCGATCCCTCGGCGCAAGGACATGGGGTTGGCACCGGCAGCCACGTTGCGAAGGCCTTCGCGCACCATGGCCCAGGCCAGCACCGTTGCGGTGGTGGTCCCGTCGCCGGCCACGTCGTCAGTCTTCTTGGCCACCTCCTTTACGAGCTCGGCCCCCACTTTCTCGTAGGGGTCCTCCAGCTCGATCTCCTTGGCGATCGAAACACCGTCGTTGGTGATCGTGGGAGCACCCCACTTCTTTTCCAGGACCACGTTGCGGCCCTTGGGGCCGAGGGTGACCCGTACGGCGTCGGCCAGCTGGTTCATCCCCTTCTCGAGGGCCCGGCGGGCCTGTTCGTCAAAAGCAATCAGCTTTGGCATCGCTCTAATCGCTCCTCCGTTTGGCTCTGACCGGTTCCCCCGGTCTCGTTAGCACTCGATCTCATCGACTGCTAACACACTACAGCCTCGCGGGCCAAAGCGCGCAAACCTTTTGGGTAGAAAAGACGGCTACCCGCCGGCGACGGCCGGGACCACCGAGATCACTGCGCCCTCTGAGACCGGCGTGTCCAGGCCCTCCAAGAACCTCACGTCTTCGTCACCGGCGAACACGTTGACAAAGCGGCGCAGCTCGCCGGCGCCGTCGAAGATGCGCTCACCGAAGCCTGGGTAGGTGGCGTCCAGGGCCTTTAGGGCCTCGCCAACCGTCGTGGCTTGCACTTCGACCTCGCCGGCACCGCCAGCGAGGGGGCGAAGCTGGGTAGGTATACGGACCTTTACGCTCATGTCATTCCCAGTCTGCCACGCCCGAGGCCTCGAACGCTTCCAGCGTGGGTTTTATGGTCGCGCTCGGCTGGCACTGGCCCGCCACAGCGTCGAGGGTCTTCAGGCCGTTGCCCGTTATGAGCGCGACGACCCTCTCCCCCCGCTTCACGACCCCTCTCGCGGCCAGCTTGGCCAGGACGCCGACCGTGACCCCGCCCGCTGTCTCGGCGAAGATGCCCTCGGTGCGAGCCAGCAGGCCGATGGCCTCCCTGACCTCGTCGTCGTCCACCGCCGCGAGCGCCCCTCCCGAACGGCGCACCTCTTCAAGGGCATAGGGCCCGTCGGCAGGGTTGCCTATCGCAAGGGACTTGGCGATACCGCTGGGCCGGACCGGCCGGACAAAGTTGGCCCCAGCCTCGAAGGCTTGGACGACCGGTGCGCAGCCCTCGGCCTGGGCCCCAGAAATGCGGACGTGCGCCTCGCCGGCGAGGAGCCCTACCTCCTCGAGCTCTCGGAAGCCCTTGGCCACCTTGGTGAGCTGGCTGCCTGAGGCCACCGGGACCACCACGTGGTCCGGTGCCCGCCAGCCGAGCTGCTCAGCCACCTCGAACGCGAGCGTCTTGGACCCCTCCGAGTAGTAACTGCGGACGTTCACGTTGACAAAAGCCCATGTCGGCCTCTCGCTGGCCAGCTCGGCGCACAGCCGGTTCACGTCGTCGTAGTTGCCGTCTATTGCGACTACCGCCCCGCCGAACACTGCTGTGGTCACCACCTTGGCGGGCTCCAGGTCGGCTGGGATGAACACCACCGAGCGCATCCCCGCCCGGGCGGCGTGAGCGGCGACGGCGTTGGCCAAGTTGCCGGTGGAAGCGCAAGCAGCCACCTTGAAGCCAAGTTCTCGCGCCCGGGTGAGGGCCACCGACACGACCCTGTCCTTGAAGCTCCCGGTCGGGTTGACGGTGTCGTTCTTCAGCCACAGCTCGCTCAGCCCAAGTTCAGCGGCGAGGCGGTCGGCCTTGACGAGAGGGGTGAAGCCGGCGCCCAGGTCGACAGCGCCCTCTGGGCTCGCCGGCAGGAGGTCGGCGTAACGCCAGATGCTCTTGGGGCCGGCGGCGATCCTTTCTCGCGACACTGTGGCTGCGACCGCCTCGTAGTCGTAGGTGACCTCCAGCGGGCCGAAGCACCACTCACAGACGTGCAGCGCCTCCGCCGGGTAGGTGCGTGAGCACTCCTTACAGCGGAGACCTTCGACAAACGGCACTTTGCCTCCCTCATCGTCTCGGGCATTGGCACCATGCCTGCCCCAAAAGGACCGGCTGGCTGGTTGCCGCGGCGTCAACGGGCCCGTCCCTCGGCCGCTCTGGATGATCGCCCTTCATGATAGGCGCCAGCCCGCCGCGCCGCCAACCGCTTTGCTGCCCCGGCGCCGGCGAAGCCGCTTTGCCCTTGCTTCGCCGGCTAACCCGCCAGGTGCTCCCTCACCACCTCGAACAGGCACTCGGCCGTACGTGCCCGCGCGTCGTCGGCCCCGAAGCGTTCGACCAGCGAAACGACCGTGGGCCGCCCCTCCGCCAGGGACAGCTCCTTACGCGCCTGGGGGTCGACGTCGCCGACGACTACCAGCACCGGGACGCCGGCGCTTGCGGCCAGCCTCAGCATCCCCCCTACCGCCTTGCCGGCGAAGCTCTGGCGGTCGAGGCGGCCCTCTCCGGTGACGACCAAGTCGGCAGCCGCGACCCTCTCGGCCAGCGCCAGCTTCTCGGCCACAAGCTCGAACCCGGGGACAAGCTTGGCGCCGAGCGCGACGAGCCCGCCGGCGAGCCCGCCGGCCGCCCCCGTCCCTGGCACCTCGCGCACGTTCACGCCGAAGCGCTCGTCATAGAGCTGGGCGACGCGTTCGAGGCGGCGGGCGAGCAGCTCGACTTGCGCCGGCGTGGCCCCCTTCTGCGGGCCAAAGACCGCGGCGGCGTCCAAGAACTTGGTCTCTACGTCGCACGCAACGAGGATCTCGGCCCTCGGGAGCTGCCCGTTCGGTGCCAGCGCCTCCACCGCCCCGAGGCCGCCATCGGTGGTCGCCGACCCGCCGAGGCCCACCAGCACCTGGGAGGCGCCCTTCTTTACAGCTAGGGCAACCAGCTGGCCGGCGCCAGCGCTGCTGGCGCGGAGAGGGTCGTTGGCCTCCGGGCCCCCGACGACCTGGAGGCCGATGGCCAGCGCCGACTCGACCACCCCGAGCGAGCGCGAAGAGGGCTCGGGGTCTGGCCCGAGGAGCCAGGCGGCTTCCACGGGGGCGCCCAGCGGGCCGGCGACCCGGGCGACCTGCCGGGTGCCGTAGCTGGCGAACACGTCGAGGAAGCCTTCGCCTCCGTCCGACACGGGGGCCAGGTCAAAAGACCAGCCCCGTTCGGTCGCGGCGCGCGCGATGGCGCCAGCAGCTCCACTGGCGCTCAGGGTGCCCCGGAACTTGTCCGGCGCCGCAAGTAGGCAACAGGCCACGCTACATGATGGGCCCGATCGGCAAAATGCCGGCGCAGGGCCGCCCTTTTAGCGGTCCCGCCGTAAGCCCCGCGTGCCCAAGTCCGAAGGACTTGCCGAGGTCAAGGACTGCCTGCCGAGGCCTGCTGCCTGCCGAGGCCTGCTGCCTGCCGAGGCCTGCCGAAGGTCAGCCTGCCTGCGCAGACGCGTCAACCTGTTTGCCGACACCCCTGGGGTGCACCTGCCGACTGCCTGCCGAGGCCTGCGAGCTGGCCTGCGCAGCAGGCTACCAGCCGGGGCGGGCCCTAACCCTGACGGGCGATCTTGCGCAGTAGTTCGACCGCGCCGGCCGGCCCGTCCACGAGGAGGTCCACCGACGACGCGAGGTCGGGAGGCCCTTCTGGGCTCGACACCCCTACCGCAGCGGTAGCTTTCCCCAAGGCTCGGAGCCGGCCGAGCGATGCGAAGGCGGGCAGGTCGCCCACGTCATCGCCCAAAAAGCAAAGCGCCTCGAGGCGGGCGCCCACCTCCTCGACGACTCGGGCCTTCCCGCCAGCGGCGGCGGGGGGGAGCAGTTCGACAGACAGCCGTCCGGGCTGTGCGACCAGGCCCGTAGCTGCTGCTTGCGCTTGTGCCCACTCGAGGGCCCAGGCCAGCGCCTCGGGCCGGCGACGGGCGTGAAGGACTATGGAAAGCCCCTTGTCCTCGACCTCGACGCCCGGGGGAGCCTGAGAACCGGCTTGGCGCGCTAGGCGGGCCATTTCCCCCTTCCAAGCCGACGTCTCAGCTTCCCGCTCCCTGCTCGACGTCTCAGCTTCCGACCTTTCCAGGCCGTAGAGACCGAACAGGCAAAGCCCCGGCACGTCCCCAAGCTGGCGGGCCAGGAAGCTGAGCGGCCGGCCCGACACCACTCCCACTAAGCGGAGCTTCCCCGCCAGCTCGCCCAGCGCCTCACGCGCGCCCTCTTCGGGCACGGCATCGTCCCGTTCGGCGGTTACTGGCGCCAGAGTGCCGTCGTAGTCGGCAAGCACGCCAGCAGCCCACGGACGCGACAGCCACGGGGACCAGTCCAGCTCAGCCGTTGTAGTTGGCTGGGACTTGAGCCGAGATATCGGCACCCACCAGCAAGACGATGTCGGAGCTCAAAAGGTCGGCCGAAGGCACCGGTGCATCGTTGGCTGCCGTCGGCGCCACGACGTCGCTGCTCGGCACGTGCACGGCGGCGGCGATCGCCAAGGCGTTGGACCGGTAGGCAGGGCTCGTGAAGTAGACGAGCGACGTCTTGTTGGTGTCGCTGATGGCGTTGTTGGGCGCCCGCGTGTCGTAGCCCTGGGCAGCTAGTCGGCGCTGGAAGTAGAGGGCGGCGTGGGGGGTCGTCCACCCGTTGAGGACGAGGACCGTGACCGAGGAGGGAGGCACGGTAGTGCTCGTGGTGGTCGTCGCCACCGTGGTCGTCGTGGTCGCAGCCGCCTGGGTAGTAGTCGTCTTGGCCGGCACCGAGGTCGTGGTCGTGGTCGTGGCGTGCACGCCACCGCGCGCGGCGGCCACCTTGGGCGATGGGGCCGTCGTGCGCGCAAGGACGTAGACGGCGACGACGACGCCGATGGCCACGACCACTAAAGCCCGCACGGGCTGGACAGGGCCCCGGCGGGGCCGGTACCCGCCTGGACCTGGAGCCTGACGCGGCGGCGGGGCGACTTGGTCAGACACTCGGTTACCGTCCTACCAGCAAGCCCGGCAGTCGGCGGCCTCTAGGTGGTAGCTCGCCGACCAGCGCTCGTCGCCGTGGGCCGCCAAACAGGGCGCTCACCCGCCTTCCTCCTGCGCCGATCAGCCTTAGCCTTTCGCACCCGGGCCACGACGAGAGGGTCATATGCCTCTGCATCTTTGTTGCTCGCGAGCCGGCTTAGCAACTGGTTGTAACGCGAGAGGGACAGGCCGAGGCGGGCCCGGACGGCGGCCGCCTTGTTGCGACCGTCCTTCCACCAGGTCCGCTCCAAGTCGAGCACAGCGCGCTCTTGTTCGCTGAGGGGCACCGGCCCACCCTGCCACCCCGCAGCGCGCCGATCAAGGATTTGGAGCGTCGGGGCCGATGCCGTGCCGGCCCAGGGCGTTCGATAGGCTCTTTGCGCAGAGGCCCGGGTAGCTCAATGGTAGAGCACCTGCCTTGTAATCAGGCGATCGGAGTTCAATCCTCCGCCCGGGCTCGGCGTCCCCCAGGTACGATTTTGAGCACCTACACGCCGTCTTGCAAGGACGGACAAGACGACTTGGCCGCCGCTAGGCCGTCCTGTTCAGGGGCTCGTGCCCTCGGCCCGGGCCTGGTCGCTTGAACCTTGCCATTATGGGCCGTGGCCCATTGTGGCAACCAACCGACGGCGGCAAGCACGGGGAAACTCGCCCATAAATCACCCGCCCATAATAAGCCTACTAAACAAGTAGCCTCGCAGCGCTGACTGGGGCCTCGCCGGCCAGGGCGGAAAAGCGTCCGCGGCGCCAGCGGCGCTCAGCTGCGCCACTTTATGCTGTTTATCATGGGGTCGAGCACGAGCGCTATGTCGAGATCGATAAAGCTCGGGTGCAAGACAAGCCCCTTGGAAGCAAAGCCGGGGTCGTAGGGCCCGTAAGCCCAGACGACAACGGCCTCCCCGCCCTCGACGGCTGCGGCTACGAACAACCGGTCGCTTACGGCGGTACCGCTCGCGCTTATGGTGTTGACTTGGTACACAGCCCCGTAGCCGCCCTGGTACCCGACGAGCGCGTCCGGCACCTCGTATACGAGCTGGGCGGTGCTCGCCGCCTTTTGCACAAGAGAGCTTACGACTTCTCTGGCCGGGGTAGCGCCCACCCCCCCGACGCCGAGGAACTGCACCGTACCGCCGTCGACAGTCACCGCCTTGCCGTCTAGCGTGCCGCTGCTCCCCTCCAAACGGACCGTGAGCACCCCCGAGGACGTGCTGGCAGACCACCCAAAGAACCCTGGGTTCACCACTGGGCTCGCTGCCCACAGCTCTACGCTGATGCCGCTGCCTCCGAGGTAATAAGTGCGCACGGGCGCAGGCCCCTGAAGCGCCGCCAAACGGCCGCTCCCAAAGCACAGCAACCGGCAGTGCACGGCCGGCTTCGAAGAAGGCGCTTCCAGGGCTGCCGTGAGCGACAGGGCAGCGGCCAGGACGGCTATGCCGGCGAGCACCGTGCCCAACAACAAGGCGTGCCGCGAACGCTGCCCCGAGGGCGCGAGCGCCTCGGCGACGAGCGGGTAACCCCCCCAACCTGCCACCTCGTCGGGTGCAGCGAGCGGCCAGGGGGCGCCTTGCGCCTCTTGCTGGCGGTGCCGTTTTGAGGTCGCCCCCTCGGCTACCCCGCACGCGGGGCAAAACGGCATGGCAGGCACCAGATGGTGACAATGAGGGCACGCTCGTGGAGGACCTGCCGTCAGCTCGTGCTGCTCGGCCAACAGCACCTTGTGGACCGCTACGCGCAGCGCCAAGAGCAGCACGGCTGCCCCGGCCAGGTGCACCAAGAGCAGCGGGACGTCGGCCAGGCGGGCTTGGTCGGCAAAGCCCTCGCCCACCTGGACAGCGACCGCCAACGCCAGCGACGTGAGAGGAGAGGGCACAAAGTCGTGGCGGCTACCCGGGGTGAGCCAGCGCCAAAGCGAGAGGCCAACGAGGCCTGTGGCTGCCGCGGCCGTCACCGGCACGGCGAGGCCCCTTACGAGAGCCTCGCTCCCCAGGCTGACGAACGTCCGGCCCGGGAAGAGCCCGCCGGAAAGACTCGACGCCATGTCGGTGAGCAGGGCGGCGAAGGTGAACCCGAAAGCGCCGGCCGCTCCGAGCGCGAACCCGTCGAGGGGCTCGCGGGCGCCAAGAGAGCGGGCACGCAAAGCGGCGGCCGCCCCGAGCGGCACGCACATCAGCACCTCCCCGACGGCCGGCACGACAATAGCCGCTTCCAGCGCCTTCGCTCCCCCGAGGGGATGGACGATGCTCGGCTGGAGCGCACCCGCCACGACCGGGCCGCCTACCAATGCCCAGCCGACCCCAAGTGCCGCCCCTGCCAACAGCGTGAGCGCAGAAAGGCCGGCGCGCTGTTCCTCGTACACGTCTACTTCGTAGACGTAAAGCTGGAACAAAAGCGGCAACCCGAGCGCAGCTACCGCCACCACTGGAGCCTCGAGGTCGGTGGCCGAGAACAGCAACAAAAAGCCGACCAGCGCGGCGCAGGCATAGCGAAAGACGGCTGCCGGACGGTGGGCAAGGTGGGGGAAGAGGGAGGAGACGAGCGAGAGGTGAAGGACCGGTTCGTCTGGGAAGGCGGCGTAAGCGTGCGGCCGGCTCCGAGAAAGCCTGTCGCCGGGGTGGGACAGGTGAGCGCCGCAGGCCCCGCAGAAAAGGCCAGTGGGCACCACGTTGCCGCAGTGCGGGCACTGCTGGACGGGCAGCGGCGCCAGAGCCTCCGCCCGAGCGTCTGGTCGGCCTTCGCTCACCGTTTCCTCCTCGCCAGCCAGGCGAAGTCACGCGCTAGGTCCCAGACGTCGGGCGAGCCTAGGCCGGTCGTGGGGCTATAACCGCTCCCGTTCAAGAACACAGCGTTGCCCCCCGAGCTCACGACGTGGAAGGGCGGGTAAGGCGGCGAGTGGTCGGCCAAGTAGTAGAGGTCTGCGTTGGCAAAGCCCACCGGGCGGTCCCCGAGCGAGCGCAGGTAGGCGTCGATGAGGACGGTGAAACCGGCCCACACTGGAGTGGCGAGCGATGTGCCGTTGCCCTCGGAAGGGCCCCCGCCCTCGATGATGGCGTTGCCCGTGACGGGGTCGGCGAGCGCCGCCACGTCGGGGACTTCCCTGCCCGATTTGGAAGAAGGGCTGGGCAGGCCAGGGCCGACCTGCCAGTTGGGTTGGGCGATCATCGTCGAAGTGCCCCCGCCGGTCCCTTGGCCGAGCGCCGGGTAGTACCACGCCGATTCCGACAAATAGGCGCCCCTGCCATTGACGAACAGCGCCGTGCCTCCTACGCCCGTGACTGCAGGCAAGACGGCCGGCACTTGGACGCCGACGTCGTCGCCAGTGGGCGCGCTCCCCCATGAGCTCGAGTCCCAGCCCGTACAGTCAAGGCCGGCGGTGTCTCCTGAGGCGGCGAAGACTGTCGTGCCGGCTCCCTCTGCCGCCGCAACCACCTTGTTTATGGCAACAAGGTCGTTGAAGCTGAACAGCTTCTCGCACAGGCCGAGCGACAGCGACCAAATGGCACCCGGCCAGCGCTGCGCAGCTTGGGAGAAGGCCGACACGAGAGCTCCCGCTGTGCTGTTGGCCTTGACACCGGCCAGGTTGAAATATACGAGCCTCGCCCCCGGCGCTATCTCCCGCAAGGTCTCGAGGTCCATGTCGGTCTCGCCTTGGGGCCTGCCGGCCGGTCCGCCGTAGACGACCAGGGGGTTGGGCCCGTCGAAGAAGTGGGGCAAGCGGTACTTCTTGGCGAAGGCATCGAGGTCGGCCTTCGAGTAGCCGTCGACCTCGAACGCGACGACCGTCGTGCCCGCTCCCCTGAAACGCTCGGCAAGGGGGGACGCGTCATAGGCTTGCAGCAGCCCGTCGGGAGAAAGCCCCCCGCTTGGGACGTAGTCGTCCCTCCAACCAGCGTAAGAGCTGACCCTTCCCAACCCTGCCACGTAGGGCCGCAAAGAAACCGGCACACGGGGTTGCGACCGCGCCGCGAGGAAGAGGGCCCCTCCAGGCGAGCGCCACAGGTCCACGTGCAAGCCCAAAGCCCGCCCTAGTCGCGCCGCCGGCCCGGCCAGCAAGGCCACCTCACCACCTGCATAGAAGTGGACCGAAAGGCTGCGGGACGCCGCCCACCTTGCTAGCGTTGCACCCCCCGAGCGCGTGCGCAGGTCGACAACGACACTGACGGCTCGATTAGAGCCGGGACCAAGATCCTTGGAATGAGCCAAGAACGCCGCCCACCACTCCGGTCCTCCCAACTGCCTGATAGGCGCGCCCGCGGCCAGGGTGCTTGCCAGAGCGACATTGGGAGCGGCACTGCCCGCCAAGATGGCGGCTGCGGCCGCCACAACCACCCACTTGTCCTGCTTCAACGCCTGCACGCCCTGAAGACCTGTGCCGGCGAAGAGAACTCGCGAAGCTCCGCCGGCGTGTAGCACCGGCTCCCCAGCGCTTGCCGTGCCAGCACTTCGAGATCGTGCAAGTCCGGCGTCGCGGCCACCGACGACCATACCCGCAAGGTCCCGTCGTTACCCCCGAAGAGGACGACCGTCCTCCCGTCGAGTTGGCCAAAGACGGCCGAGTTGACCGCGGACGGGCTAGGTTCGTCCATCGGGCCGACGCTTTCGAGCTGCTGGCCTGTGCGAAGGTCCCACACACGCGCCGTGCCGTCGTCACCAGAGGTCAGCACCGTTGTGCTGTCTGGTCCGAACACCACCGTGTTTACCTGGCCGGTGCCCGCGTTGAGCGGCTCGGGGAGCACCAGCCGGTGCGTCGTTGTGCCGAAGATCGTCACGTTGCCGAAGTTGTCTGCCAAGGCCAGGTCGTGCCCATTTGGGCTGAACTCCGCGTCCCAAAGCACTCCATTGTGAGCCGGGTCGCGGAACGCGCCGGAAAAGCGTGGGGCACCCGAGCCCGGTAGGTCCCAGGTCCATGCTGCCCCGCTGTTGTAGGCCACGACCACGTGCCGGCTGGCCGCATCGAAAGCTATGTGGTTGACAAAGTAACTGTAGCCGGGCGTCCTTGCGAGCACGGCCGCCTTTCCGCTGTCTAGGTCGAGGACGTCGAGGGTATTGACCTCCGCCCCGTTGGGGTAAATGAACTCCACCACCACCCATTTGCCGTCGGGGCTGAGGGCCAGCTCCTGGGGATAGTCCCCGCGGCCTATCCCCGGCCAGCGACGAGGCCGTCTCAGCGCGGCAGCGACGAGCCTTGGCTGCCCGCCCACGTTGGTGAGCACCCAGCCTCGAAGGACCGGCTTGCTCTCTCCGTCGTCTATCCCGACCACGAGGGCATGCCCGCCCCCCAGCAGCCCGGACACCCCGAGAGAACCCATATCGACCACTCTTTTGCCAGCTAGGACCGGCACCCACCTACCGGTGCGAAGGTCCAGCACCACGGCACGGTCCGGCTGCAGGCTCCCGCCCGTGACGAAGGGCCCGCTGATGAGCGCCACCACGTCGTCCAAGCCGGGGACGAAAGCCAAGTCGCTTATGCCGTCTGGGTAACCGACGAACGGGAAAGACTGGCTCACTTGATAGGTGGCCAAAAGGCCGCGCGGCAAAGTGTCCCAGACCCTGACCACCCCGTCTGCGCTCCCCGTAACGAGTCGTGGTGCTCCGGTCGGGTCGAACTGCGTCGAATAGACCACGCCACAGTCGCAGTTCAGCCGGGCGACCTCGACCGCGCCGAGCTCCGCTTGGGGAGCGAGCCGCCAGATCGTCGTGCCCCCCAGGTCGGTAGTGGTAGCGAGCTCGCTGCCGTCTGGGCTGAAGTCAGCCGAGACGAACTGCCCCGAGGTGGCGAACTTCGCGATGACCGCTCCAGTTTTGATGTCGTAGACCATCGTGATCCCCTGCACGCTGGTGGTCGCAAGCTCCTCGCCGCTTTCGCTCAAAACCGCGTCGTTGGTGTTGCCGAGGCCCCATATGTAGCGGCCGGCCAAGTGGAGCAGGTGGAACGCCGGCACCGAGTAAAGCGCCGCCAGCTCAGACCCGTTGTACTCGCCGGTAACGGCCGCCACCGTGCCAGCCTTGTCAATGCTGAAGGTGCTCAGGCTGTTGAAGCCGCTCGAGCGGCAGTGCCTGGCTGCCGAGACCGCCAGTGAGTACTCGCAGAGATAGCCGTTGCCGTCCGCAGTTATGACAGAGCCGGGCCCAGCCCAGGCCACACCGTAGCCCCACTGGCCGAAGTCGTCTGCATTGGGTACGAACAGCACCTTGGGCCGCGTGCCCTTCGAGGTCCCGATGACCTCTACCCCGGGCCAATGGCCGTGGCGCCACTGGCGGCCCCCGGGGACCGCCCCGACTACTGCAAGCAACCGGCCGTCGGGGCTGAAAGCAAGGTCGCTCACCGATGAAAAGACAGTCGGCAAGTCGACCGGCCTGCCGCCGTGCTCGCTGTCCCAAATCCTTACCACTGCATGGTTGGTAGCCGCCGCGGCTACCAACTTGGCGTCCGGGCTGAAGGCTGTGGCAGAGATCTCGCTACCCCAAGCCAACGACCGGATCTCCTGCACCTCCGGGTAAGCCTCACGCAGCACCGCCTGCGCTTCTTTGGTCGGGCTCACTTGGATGGCAGACAGGGCGAGGAGCGTGCTCAACTGGGGGTCGCCCGAGAGGTTGGAGGCGGCATCGGCGGCCAGGACCCGGGAGCGGTTGGCGTCCTCCTCCAAGGTCGCGTTGCGGACAATAAACGTCGTGAGCGCGGCAATGGCGAGCAGAGCCACCACCGTGGCCACGACGCTTCGGCGCCTTTGCACCGAAGCCCGGTGCTGAGCAGCCTGCTTTTCGCGCTGAGCCGCTTCCTTTTCGTGCCGTCCCCGCCAGTCCAGCACGGCCGGCGCCAAAACGTCATGGAAGATCTCGTAACGAGGAGGCCCATCATGCCCAGCTGGCGGTTGCACCGGCCGGACGATGCGAGTGTCACCCTCTCCTAACCTCTCCAGGACGGCTGCAACTTTTTCCTCCGGCCAACTCGTGTAGTCCACCAGGTCGGAAACGGCGTGCGCGATCTTGGTGCCAGAAGGCGTGACCAGATGATGGAAGACGTCGGCTGCAATCTCTTGGTCGGCCGCCGCCATTGCGCCAAGCGTGGAGTCCAAGTGGCTGCGGACGATCCTTTGCGCCCCGCCCAGGGCCTCCAGGGTGGAGAGCCGGAGCGTTCGCGACCCCACCGAAGTCTCCTCCTGCCAGAGGCGGCTCATCACTAACTGGAGGTAGGGAGCTTCCACGGTGTCGGGCCCGGCGCCGTCGAGGCCGCCGGCGCCCACGCTGTCCAGCTTGACCTGGCCGCTACCCACTTGCTCCACCACGGCCCCCACGAGGCCGTCTTCGATGGCAACCTGCTCGCCCGGCTGGCAAACAAGGTTGTGCTCGTCGAGCGGCCGCACGATCGCCTCGCGGGCAGCCGCTTTGCTGAGCGGGTTGATGCGGCGGTACGAGCTGAAGAGCTTGGGGATCCGGCCCCGGAAAGCGTCCAGCTGAGCGAGGGCGTCGTCACGCATCGCCACCAAGAACCCCGCCGGCAGCCCCGGGTGGTTCACCGCATAAACGAACTGTTCGGAAAATGCGTGCGGGCCCACCTCGTTGCGGTGGTACAAGAAGTACTCCTCGAACTGGTCGAGGATTACGAGCAAGGACCCCTGGGTAGCCTTGGCGGCGGCCTCAACCGCCTCCACCAGGCCGGCGCCGGCCGGGACCGAAAGAGCAGTGACGGCGAACTCCGACGCGGCCGCGGCGACCGCTCGGACGAGCCCGTCGAGGGGATCGTCGCGCCAGTTGGCGAAGACAACTGGCACGAACTCCGCCGAACCGAAACGCCTCATGTCCTCCCGCGCCTTAGCCCGTAAAGTGGCGGCGACCCCGGCCCTGAGCAAAGAGCTCTTGCCCACGCCGCTTGGGCCGTAGACCAAAGACAGTACGGACGCCTTCAAATCGGCGATTATGAGGTCACGCTCAGCCTCGCGCCCAAAGAAGAAGGCCGCGTCAGCTTCGGTAAAATAAGTGAGGCCCTTATAGGGCACGCCGGCGGGGGCCGTCTCGACGGCTGGCGTCACGCTCCCTCCGCCAGCCAGGTCGTGAAGGCAGGCAAGAGCGCGGCGAGGTAGTCCTCGAGCGCCATGCCGATCATCGCGACACCTTGGCGCTCCCAAGTCTTTTCCTCGGCTGGGTCGAAGTCTTTGCGGACCGCAAACCAGTCGCTCCGGGTTGCCTGCTGCTTCAACTGGTAGAGGATCGCCCGCAAGTTCCAGTCCCGCAGGCTGTAGCCGAGGAAGAGCAAGTGGCTGTTGCGTAGGCGCGCCGCCACGAGCTTGGGGAGCAAGTCGTCCAAGTCCGAGCGCGACAGGTACTCGATGTAGTGGTCCTCTGTGATCACATAGCTGTCGAGGCCTGGCTCCCGCCGGTTCACGAAGCCATGGAGCTTCAAAACGACACTGCGTTCGTCGGGGTTGACGGCGACGTAGTCCTTGGGGTTTTCTATGAGCGAGAGTACGCCTCCGGGGCTCTGGTGGAAGAAGTTGCCGTGGTGCTCGCGCTCGGCCATGTAAACGACGAGATCGTAAGGCTCGCCCCGCTCGCTGAACGAGCGCTCGATCAGGTCGTCGTAGTTGGTCGTGACCAAAAGAGGCGGCCTGCCGCCATGAGAGCGTACCAAGCCGGGCACCTCGGCCAAGAAACGGTGGAGCGCGGTGATGGGGAAGTCCCTGTCGAACACCTCGTGGAGCTCGTCGTAAAGCGGCATCGAACCACCCCGCATGACCGCTATCCACTGCGCCACGGTGGCGAGCTCGGGCGAAGCTGCGAGCTCCTTCGGCAGCCGGAAGGCCTTCGCCAAACGCATCGCCAGCTCCAAAGCGCTGGGCGCGCCCTCCCACGGAGCACCGTCGCTCACGGGCCGCCCGAAGAGGCTGGCGCCAGCGCCGAGCACGAAGGTCAGCTTGCCCCGAGCGAGGCCCCGGCAGACAACTGCAAAGTGGTCGGCCAGGTCTTGGCTCGCTGGTTGCGCTGAAGCGCTTCCCTCAGCGCTCGTCAGGCTCACGGTAGGCCCAAACGCTGGGCCATTTCAGGCATCGGGTGCAAGCTACACGAGACCAACTTTGCAGTCAAGGTTCTCTGTTCCCAAATGATAAGGGAGGCATCCTCGCCACACTGGCAGAGGGTTCGCTCGCTCTCGGTGGCCGACCGCGGTTCTTGCAAAGGCACCCCGGCGGGCCTTTTAGGCGGGCAGCCCGGCGGGCCTTTTAGGCGGGCACCCCGGTGGGGCGCACAGCGACGGCCGTTGCCCTGAGAGGGAGCGATTTAGTTGATCTTTGCCGCTTGTCGTCTGGGCGGCACCGGGGCTACTTCTCACTGTGAGCCTTTGCAAATAGCGCGCGTTTTCCTGGCTGTGGCTGCTTAGTGCTGGTTGGGAGCGGTTCCTCGCCCCTTACAAACCTCTCAGGCCGAACGCTGGGACCGAGCCACGCCCGGAGCAGTCGTCGCGCGCCGTCCGCCCGCGCCGTCGAGGGCCTCTGCCCCGAGAGCGAGGTGGCTCGGGCCAAGACCGTCGGAGCTCAGGTCAGGCTCTCGGCGCCGGCGGTACGAACCCGCGACGGTACGGCCGGCTCATAACAAGAGCGGCGCGTCGACCCTAGGCGGGGGAGCCGAAGCACGAGCCCCGGGAGTAGTTCGCAGCTACGAAGGCCGCGCACCTCGGCGGGCACCCGCAGCGCCGGGAGCCTCCCGAAGGCGGGCGAACGACCGCACGCGTCCCTCCGCGCCCGCCTGCGGAGGTGACCCCTCGCCGGCGAAGCTGCCACCGGCACGAGGGAGCTGGCCCGGTGAGCGCCTGCCGCCCGTGAGCTGGCTCGCGGGCGAACTTGGGCCTCCCCCGGCTACGGTCGCCTCCGCCTACGGGCAGCTCCGCCGGCGAGAAGTGGGGCCCATGTGCTGGTATGTTCGCCTAAATGTCCAATGACATTTTTTCCCAGGCTCAGCCCAGCTACGGCCCGGGGCCGCGCACGCAGGTAAGGAGGCTGGCCGAACGGGGCCGGTACGACCGCGACAGCGTGCACGCCATATTGGACGAGGGCTTCGTGTGCCACCTCGGTGTCTGCGTAGGTGGCCAGCCTGTGGTGCTACCCCAGCTGTACGTTCGCCAAGGCGACGTGCTCTATTTGCACGGCGCCCCCGCGAACTCGGCCCTGCAGACCGCCGAGGCCGCAAAAGTCGCCTGTGTCAGTGTGACTTTGGTGGACGCGCTCGTGCTCGCCCGATCAGCGTTCCACCACTCGGTCAACTACCGTTCGGTCGTCGCTTTCGGGCCGGCAGCCCCGGTAAGCAGCTCGAAGGAAAAAGAGCAGGCGTTGCTGGCCATGGTGGACCATGTCGTCCCCGGCCGTAGCGCTGGAACGAGGCGGCCTTCTCCACAAGAACTGCGCGCCACCAGGGTGACGAAATTCCACATCGAGGAAGCCTCGGCCAAGATCCGCGACGGCGGGCCGAAAGACGACCCCGAAGACCTTGCGCTCGAGGGCGTCTGGGCGGGCGTGGTCCCCCTGGAGCTCATCGTCGGGGCCGTGGTCCCAGACGCCGGCGTCAGCACGCCGGTGCCCTCCTACATCGCCAGCCTCGCTGGCGGCCGCCTACATCGCCAGCCTCGCCGGCGGCCGTAACTAGCGCGCCCGAGGCGCCGTGCCTCCGAGAGAGCCCTCGGTGCCGGCGCCCGGCCTCGAGACGCTATTTGGGCCGCCACGTGCGCCCTCGGTCGCACGCGAGTTTGAACCGCTAGCCGCTGCGCAGGCGCCAGCGATCTTGCTGCCTGAAGCTTCCACCAGGGCTAGGATCGAGGCGAACCGCATTGCCAAGGAGGGCTTATGAGCTTTCTCAAACGTGCTCACGACATCGTGCAGGCCAAGGCCAACCGCGCCCTGAACGCCGCCGAGAACCCCGCCGAGATCCTCGACCTCAACTACGAGCAGATGCTCGAGCAGATAACCAAAGTCCGTGCTGCGCTGGTTCAGATCGCCGCCGCCCGCAAACAACTCGAGCTGCAAGAGGAGCAGTTCAAGCACACCATCGACCACCTCGACCAGCAGGCCGCTCAAGCCGTCCAGCTGGGCCGGGACGACTTGGCAAGAGAGGCCCTTTCGCGCAAGGCTGCAGCCCAGCAGCAAGTCGACACCCTCGAGCCTCAGCACCAGCAGCTCGTCGAGCAAGAGGAGAAGATGAGCCAGACGCTTCAGGCGCTCCAGACGAGGGTCAACCAGTTCCGAGCCCAAAAAGAAACGCTCAAGGCCCAGTACAGCGCGGCCAAAGCCTCCTCCGCGGTTAACGACCAGATCGCCGGCATATCGGGCACGTTCAGCGATTCTGCGGCAGCCCTCCAGCGGGCGAAGGACAAGATTGCCGCCACCCAGGCCCACGCCAGCGCCCTCGACGAGCTCCTCCAGTCCGGCGTGCTCGAAGACGTGGGCGCGGACCAAGGTGACGACATCGCCAAGCAGCTCAACGAGCTCGGGTCCTCGAGCCAGGTCGAAGCCGAGCTGGCGGCCCTCAAAGCCAACGCGGCCATCGCCACCCCGCCGCCGCCAGCCGAGCTCGGCCCGGCCGGCGGCGCTCAGGGCGACAGGGCTGTTCAAGCAGGTGGTGGAGACCAGTGAGCTCGGCCGAGGGTCACGTAGAAGGACGGCGAGCGGTATGAGCCTCGACGAGCAGGCAGGTGGGCAGGTGGACCTGCAGCTAGCCGCAGCGGCCTTCCTCGCCGACAACAAGGACACCAAGATGCTCCTGCGCGTGCTGGGCCAGACCTTGCAGGAGACACTGGGAAGCCGAGCCCAAGTCGTCCGCTCCTCAGGAGGGCTGCTGCACCGCTCTGCCCCAGAGGTGAGAGCGATCGTCGTCCACCTCGGCCCAGACGACTACCAAGTCGAGCTCGACGGGGACAAGGTACGCTGCGTGGTGGCCCGCAGCTCGGGTGGTATCCGCATCAGGAGCGAAGAGCTCCCGGTCGAGCAGTGGTTGGAACGCCTGTTGAGGGCGCTCCAGCAAGAAGCAGAGAACAACCAAAGCGCGCAGGCCGCCCTGCAGCGAGTCGTCCTAGGAGGGCCGTCATGACTAACGTAGGTTCAGACCTCCCCCGCGACGCGGGGGCTCGCTTGGAAGAGCTGGAAAAAGGGCTCTTCACGAGCGATCTGTCCGTCAACGAGTTCCTACTGGTAAAAGAGGCCGGTTTCCACCCCTTAGGCATGGTAATGGGCAGCTCCATTTACCACATAGGGTTGCAAAAGGGCAACTGGGGCTCGTCCCAGGAGCTCACGAAGCTCACTGCGGCCATGTACAACGCCAGAGAACTGGCCATGAACCGTATGGAGGAGGAGGCAACGGAGCTTGGTGCCGACGGGGTCGTAGGCGTCCGCTTGGACGTCAACTTTTACGAGTGGGGCCACGACTCGGCCGAGTTCATCGCGGTCGGCACGGCCGTCAAGGCCGAAGACGGCGCTTCTTACCGAAACAAGCTTGGCAAGCCGTTCACGAGCGACCTCTCCGGCCAAGACTTCTGGGCCCTCGTACAAACCGGTTACCTGCCCCAAGCTCTTGTCATGGGCACGTGCGTCTACCACATCGCCCACCGTGGCCTCGGCCAAGCGATAGGCCAACTAGGCCAGAACAAAGAGCTCGAGAACTTCACTCAAGCCATGTACGACGCTAGAGAGCTGGCCATGAAGCGCATGCAAGACGAGGCCTCCAACGTAGGGGCTACCGGCGTAGTCGGCATGCGCCTGGAAGAAAAGAGCCACCAGTGGGGCGCCCACACGATCGAGTTCTTGTCGCTCGGCACGGCCGTTGCCCGCAGGCCAGGCACTGAAGGCTTGGCACCGCCTCGTCCCACCACGATCATCTCGTTCGACAACTGAGTTCTGGCGTGGCCTCTCAGGACCCACCCAACTGGCCCACGTCGCCTGCCGGCGCTAACTCCCAGCCCACTGGCTCGGGGCCGGCGGCGGCCGCCGGCGGTGGCTCCCAACCCTTTGACTCCGGGCTTACGACGCCCGACTTCGCCGCTTGCCTCTCCATGGGGCTGCGGCCGCTCAGGCTCGTGCAGGGCTACTTTTTCGGCCAGATCTCGAACTGGTCAAGCTATTCCGCATACCCGCTCCGGCAGTACCCGTGCGCCTGCATGGAGATGGCACCGCACCCAACCGGTTGGCTCGGGCAGGTGAGCGACCTCGATTCTGCCTGGATGGCTGCCCACCAAGCAGCCCTGGAGCGAATGCTCCAGGAGGCGGCCGAGGTCGGAGCGCACGGGGTGGTCGGCGTCCGTACGGACATGGGCCACCCGACCAACGAAACGAGCTGCGAGGTCCACCTCTATGGCACGGCCGTCGTGGCCGCCGGCGCTCCTGCCCCGGAGCGGCCGTGGGCGACCCAACTAGCCGGCCACAAGCTGGCCAAGCTCATAGAAGCAGGCTTCGTCCCCGGCTGGCTCGCCTACACGCGTTGCACGACCATGATGGCCGAAGGCTGCTACATGGAGTACTACGGGACCGGCCGCTGCGGTACGGGCTACCAGATCCAGCCGATCAAAGACGCCCACGAACTGGCTCGCTCCGAAGCTATCGCAGCAGCCCAAAGAGCGGCAGCAGGTGGTGCGATGTACGACGTGAAAATGTTCGTGCACGAGTCCGAGCGCTACAACGCCACCTATATAACATGCTCGCTTCTCGGCTCCGTCGTCCGGCGCGTGCGCCCGACGATGCCCATCGCCACCCCAGTAGCGAGCCTCAACCTCGGACGGTGACCTCCATGAGCAACGAGCCCAACCTCGCCGGCCCGCCCCCACCTCTGGCCGGGCCGCCCGCAGCGGGCGCTCCTTCTTACCCGGGCAGAAGTCCGGCCAGCACGCTCGGCGGCGCTGGCGGCGGGCCTGCTGGCGCTCCTACTTACCCAGGCGTCGGGCTCGCTGGCGAAGAGCACCGAGAGGCCGACCTCGCCGAGTTGGGCCGCGCTCTCGGCTCGGGCCAGCACGCGAGAAGCCTCGGTCCCGGTGGGGTCACCTCGGACCTCACGCTCGACGAAGTGCTGCTGCTGCATTCAGTGGGCTTGGAACCAGTGCAGGTCGCCTTCGGGGTCGGGTCAGTGTCGATCTTGCAAGGGATCTGGGTATGGAGCACGGGAGAGGTGGTGGACGCCCGCCAAGCCTTCCACCAAGCCCTGGACGAAGCCAAAGAGGGGGTGCGCGCGAGCACGCACAGCGCCGGCGGCATCGGGGTCGTAGGAGCCGACGTAGAGCTCCAACTGTCGGCGCACCGTTTCACGGTGGTTGTGACGGGCACGGCCGTCAGGCCCTACACCGACGACAGCGGCCGTCGCCATTTCAACGTCAACTACCGGTCCCCCTTCATCTGCGACCTTTCTGCTAGGGACTTCACCGTGCTGACTCGCTCGGGTTGGTACCCCTTGGATCTCGTGGCCGGCGCCTCTTATGTTCACGCACCCCGACGCAGCGTCGGGGCGGCTATCGGCCAGGCCACGCAGAACGTTGAGCTCGAGAACTACACCCAAACCCTCTACCAAGCCCGTGAGGCAGCGATGGAGCAGCTCCAAAGCAAGCTGGCCCAGGCAGGCGGGACAGGCCTAGTCGATGCGAAGATAGTCGACCGGCCTGTGCACTTTGCTAGCCACGTAGTCGAGTTCGTCGTCTATGGCACCGCCATCAAGATGCTCGCCGAAACGCACAAACACCCCAAAGTGTCGATGGTCGTGCCCCTAGACGACGCCGTCCGGACCTTCGAGGCAACCTCCTTCCGCGAATAAGTGCCTCTGGGAGCTGTCCGCGTCCTGTAGCAAGCGCCCAGTACAGGGGCACCGGCACGCAGGCGTGCAAGAAAGGCAGAAATGCGCCCAGGAACAGGGCGGGCGAGCCGGCCGGCCCGGCCAACGGGCCAGGAAAAGGCCCCGACGCCAGGCGCGGCTTGCACCGTTGGCCCTCGTGAAGCCCCTTGGCCCGGCTCACCGTCCGCCGTCCTCACCCCTTGGGGTGAACGCAACGGGGAAGGTAGCCGGGGACCTTGGGCCCTCGTCCTAGCTCACCTGAGCGCTTCGTCCTAGCCCCACCCGAGCGCTTCGTCCTAGCCTCACCCGAGCGCCAGCTCAGCCCACCCGCCCCAGGACGAGGGGCAAAGCTGGCGCCGGCTGTTCCGGCGAAATAGAGAGCTTGCCTTGGAGGGCTTCTCGCGCCCGCGCGAGACGAGCCGGTTGGTCCGTGCGTAGCTCCAGTACGGGCTGGCCCTTTTCTACTCGTTCCCCTGGCTTTGCCAGGCAGACCACGCCGGCGGCGTGGCTCACGGGGCCCTCCTTGCGCGCCCGGCCCGCCCCGAGCCGCCAGGCCGCCACGCCGACGGCGCGAGCGTCTAGGCGCGAGACGTAGCCCGAGCGCTCGGCGACCACCTCCTCGACCACGGCAGCTTCAGGTAGGGGCGCGTCCGGGTCACCGCCTTGCGCCCGCACCATGGCGCGCCAAGCCGACAACGCAGAACCGTCAGCCACCGCAGCCTCAGGATCTCCCCGCAACCCCACCAGTTCCTGCATGAGCCGGGCGAGAGCGAAGGTCACCTCCATGAGGTCAGGGGGGCCATTGCCTTGCAACGCCGCCACTGCTTCGGCCACTTCCAAGGCGTTGCCGACCGCGCGGCCGAGCGGTACGTCCATCGCCGTGAGGAGGGCAGCGACCTTCATGCCGGCGTCCTTGCCTATTTCGACCATCGCCCTAGCGAGCTCGAGCGCCCTCTCCCGCTCCGTCATGAAAGCGCCTGAGCCGACCTTCACGTCCAAAGCCAAAGCTCTTGTACCTTCCGCGATCTTCTTGGACATGATCGAGGAGGCGATGAGCGGGACCGACTCCACCGTGCCGGTCACGTCCCTCAGGGCGTAAAGTCGGCGGTCCGCTGGCGCCAATGACGCGCCGGCTGCGCAAATGACACAACCTACCGTTTCCAGTTGCGCAACGACCTCCTCCGCCGAGAGCTCAGAACGCCACCCGGGTATCGACTCCAGTTTGTCGAGCGTCCCCCCAGTGTGGCCGAGGCCACGCCCCGACATTTGCGGCACGGCGGCGCCGAGCGAAGCGAGCAGGGGCACCAGCACGAGCGAGACCTTGTCCCCTACGCCACCAGTCGAGTGCTTGTCCACGGTAGGGCGCTGAAGCCCGCTCAGGTCGAGCACCTCACCTGAAGCGACCATGGCCCCTGCTAGGGTTGCGAGCTCGGGGCGCGACATCCCCTGGAAATAGACGGCCATCAGCCAGGCAGCTACCTGCTCGTCTGGGATCTCCCCAGCCACGTACGAGCGCACCAGCCACTCGATCTCTTCGCCCGCTAGCTCGCGCCCGTCGCGCTTGGAGCGGATGATGTCCACCATGTCGAAAGAGCTCACTTTGCCTCCGGGCGCTCCGGTGCTCACTTTGTCAATCGACGTCCCGGCGCTCGTTCCTGCTCGCCCCCCTCAGCCGCCCCTTTGGCCGTAGCTCGGGCGAGCTCAGAACTGTCGAAAGCGCCCGGGAGAAGTTCTCCCAGACGCCAAGGCGGTTTGGCCTCTCCGGCGTCGAGCAGCAACTCTGGCCCGCCGTGCTCCATCAGCACTTGGCGGCAGCGTCCGCAGGGTGAGAGCAGCCGGCCGTCCCCGGCGACGACGCTCACCGCGACGAGGCGCTTGTGGCCGCCGGCGGCCATAGCCGACACGAGGCCGCACTCAGCACAAAGCGTAAGCCCGTACGAGGCGTTCTCCACGTTGCAACCGGTGACGACCTGCCCGTCCTCGCACAAGCCGGCCGCGCCCACCTGCAAGCCCGAGTAGGGGGCATAGGCGCGCGCAGCCACGGAACAAGCAGCCCTGCGGAGGGCCGCCCAATCGGTAGGAGCTACCACACCCACGCGACGCTACAACGAAAAGTAACTGCTTTTCCACCTCTGCGATGGAAATGTCGTCGCTTTTACTGGCACCCAGGCACCTTGCGAAGATCATATATACATGAAATGACATCGTCGTAGTGTTAAGACCCGCCCCGGGGGTCAAGCCAGGCCCATGCCTCGCACGCGCTCCAACTTCCCAGCTTCGGTGCCTGCCGGCACTGGGGCCGTCGCTGCCCGCCGGCACTGGTACCGTCCCGGCCTCGCTGCCCGCCGGCGGACCAGAGGGCCCCGCCGGCAGGGGGCCCCCGCCGGCAGAGAGCCGGCCAGCAGGGGGCCCCGCGCAAAGGCGGCGTTACTCCCGGCTGTAGGGGACGCCGTCGGCCGCCGGCGGCCTCACCCGCCCGACAAGGCCGGACACCACTGCGATCGTCATTATGTACGGGGCCATCGCCAGGAACGGAGAGGGGATGCCGACGTTGAAGAGGGCAAGGAAGCTCTCGACCGACTCCGAGAACCCGAACAACAAAGCTGCCCCTAGCGCCCCGAAGGGACGCCAGCGGCCGAAGATCATCGCCGCCAAGGCCACGTAGCCGAGGCCGGCGGTCATGCCGGCAGAAAACTCCCCGATCGAGCCGATAGTGAACGAGGCGCCGCCTATGCCGGCGATCACGCCGCCGAGGACAACGTTGCGGTAACGAACCGAAAGCACGTGGATGCCGACCGTCTCCGCTGCCCTGGGGTGCTCGCTCACGGCCCGCGCCCGCAAGCCCCAGCGTGTCTTGAACAGTGCGACGTGGACGACCACGAGCAATATGACCGAGCCGTAGAAAAAGACGTTCTGGTAAAACAGCACCGGCCCGAGCACAGGGATCTTGTCCAGTCCCGGGATGCCTACGGGGGAAAACGTGGAAGGGCTGTTCAAAGTGGACTGGTAAGGGGTGAGCACTGTCTCGGTGAGGAAGTTGGTGAGGCCAGTACAAAAAGCCACGATCACGACGCCGACGATGATCTGGTCGGCACCGTAGCGCAGAGCCAAGAAAGCGAGCAGGGCGCCGAAGAGCGCGCCGGCGACCGCGCCGGCGAGGGCCCCCAGCCAGAGGACGCCTGTCGCGCTGCCGATCATCGCCCCCAAGAAAGCGCCGGCTAGGAACTGGCCCTCTATCGCTATGTTGACGACGCCCGAGCGCTCGCACATGATGCCCGAAAGCGAACCGTACAGCAGCGGGGTCGTGAACACGAGGGTCTCTGCCAACATCTGGACGAAGTTGAGCTGCGAGCCCTTGGCGACCCATGTGAGGAAGGCCCACAAGAACACGACCACGCCCAAGCCGAATATGAGGTAGCTACCCTGAGCCCGCCGGCGGAGCAGCAGGGCAGCACCAAAAAGGGCGCAGGCGCCGGCGAGCGCGAAGCAGACGGGCTGCACGGGCATAACGAGCGGCGCCACGCTCGGGGCGGGAGGGGCTGTCAGCAAGAAGGTCGACTTCTCGTTGGCGCCCACGCCGGCGCCAAAGAACCCCGCCGTGACGCCTGCGAGGGCCAGCAGGAATAGGCCCATGCCCCGTACCCGCTGCAGCGAGACGATGCGCCCTTCGGCGGGAACCAGCACCTGGCTAGCTGGCCCGGGCGCCGGCGGCGCCAGCTCCGCGACGCTCATAGGCTGGCCCCGCTGGGTCTCGGGTGGCGGGCGTGCTTCACCCGCCCCACCCCTTGGAAAAGAGCAGGATCTTGCTGGCGCCCGCCTCGCGCAGCCGGAAGATCTCCTTGACGAGCGCCGGCGTCGCTACCAAGAACACGATCACCGCTTGGATGACCTGAGTCAGGTCGAGCGGGATGTTCGTGGTCGCCTGGAGGTAGCGGCCACCGGTGCTGAGCGCGGCGAACAAAAGCGACCCTAGGACGACCCCAAGCGGCCGGTTCCGCCCGAGAAGGGCGACCGTGATCGCGTTGAAGCCGTTGTTGCCCCCGTAGCCGGAGGAGAGGAAAAAGTCCGTGCCCGACAGGGTGGCCATGCCAGCCATGCCGACCAGCGCGCCCGAGATCGTGAGCACCAGCACGGTCGCCCGCCGGACGTCCATGCCGGCCGTGCGCCCGGCCGAAGGGTTGGCGCCGATCACCTTGAACTCGAAACCGAGCGTGCTGCGGCGCATGAACCAAGAGGCGGCGGCCGCCACGCCCAGGGCGATCAAGAACCCGACGTTTACCCTGAGGCCCCCACCAAACAGGTGGGGCAGGCGCGCCGTCGGGGGCACGGTGCGGGATATGGCGTTGGCCTGTCCGGGTTGCTGGAGGGGAGGCGTGACCAAGAGGTAGTTGAGGAGGTTCAAAAAGATGTAGTTGAGCATGATCGTGACGATCACCTCGTGCGCCCCTGTCCTCGCCTTCAAGAACCCAGGTATGAAGCCCGCGACCGCCCCACCTGCGGCGCCGGCCAAGACCACTAGGACCAGGTGGGGAGCCTGGGGCAGGTGCACCCCGAAACCGACATAGGTGGCGGCGAGAGCGCCGCAGATCAGCTGGCCCTGGCCCCCGATGTTGAACACGCCGGTGGAGAACCCAAGCGCCACCCCGGTGCCGGCGAGGATGAGCGGCGTGGCCGACACCATGGTCTCCGAGATGGGGGTGAAAGCCGTGTTCCAGCCTGTACCGGTCGATATGGCATGGCCAAGGGTAGAAGGGCTGAAGATCGACCCCGTGAACAACGCCCCGTAGGCGTTGCCCAACGTCGAGAAGATCACCGACAGCGAGCGGCCGGGCTCAGAGCCGAGGTGGCCCCAGGCGCTGAGGGTTGCCGGCGTGGTGACCACGATCAAGATCGCGCCCACGAACAGCCCGAACACGATCGCAAGGAACGTGACCACAGCCAGGTTGGCCTCTGCCATCCAACGCAGGCTCGAAAGCCACCACGGGGTAGGCGAGGGGGCGGTGGCCCCGGAGATCTCCCTCGCGGGGGCGACGGTAGTGCTCAACGCCCCTCCCGGGCCCCGCCGGCGCCAGGGGTACCAGCCCTCTCCTGGGCCCCGCCCGCGCCAGGGGCATCATTATCTTGCTGGCGCCCGGCGCCGTTGCTCCCGGCTACAGCAGCCTCCACCTCGCTCGGCGGTACGCCGGCCATCATGAGCCCCACCTGCTCTCGCGACGCCGTGGGCGGCACCACGCCGACGACCTTGCCCCGGTACATCACCGCGATGCGGTCTCCCAGGGCGAACACCTCGTCGAGCTCAGAGGAGATGACGAGCACGGCCGCGCCCTTGTCCCGCTCGGCCACGATCCTGCGGTGGACGTACTCGATCGAGCCGACGTCCAAGCCTCTGGTCGGCTGGGAGGCGACGAGCAGTTTGATCGGGCGGGAGAGCTCCCTGGCCACGATGACCTTTTGCTGGTTGCCCCCCGACAGCGCGGACACCGGATCGTCCACTGAGGAAGCCCTTATGTCGAACTCTTTTACCTTTCTCTCGCCGTCGCTGTGCACTTTGGCGAGGTCGCGCGCCCCGTGGCGGGCGTAGGGCGGCTGGTCGTACAGGTCGAGCACCAAGTTGTCGGCGATGGTCATTGACAGCACCAGGCCGTCTACCTGGCGGTCTTCGGGCACGTTGGCTATGCCAGCTCGCAGCGCCTGGCGCGGGGTCGCCCCGGTGATGTCCCTCCCCCCGAGGCGGACAGAACCGGACACGCGGCCCGTTTGGCCGAGGCCGGTTATGGCCTCGGCCAGTTCGGTCTGGCCGTTGCCCTGCACGCCGGCGACGGCCAGGATCTCGCCGGCGCGCACTTCAAGTGAAACGTGGTCCACCACCCTGACGCCCCTGTCGTCGACCACGGTGAGACCTGCCACTTCCAGCACGGGCGCGCCCGGTTTGGCAGGCTCCTTGCTCACGACCAGCTCCACGTCGCGGCCGACCATCATCGAAGCCAGCTCTGCCTCGCTCGCCTTGTCCGGCGTCGTGTTGCCCACCACACGGCCAAGGCGCATGACCGTGATGCTGTCAGCTACAGCAAGGACCTCTTTCAGCTTGTGGGTTATAAATAGCACCGAGCGGCCCGAGCTCGCCAAAGACCTGATGACCTTGAAAAGTCCCTCCGTTTCTTGGGGAGTGAGGACTGCCGTGGGTTCGTCCAAGATGAGCAACTGGGCATCGCGCATCAGGGCCTTCAAGATCTCGACTCGTTGCTGGGCACCGACCGGCAGGTCTTCCACGCGCGCGTCGGGGTCGACGTCTAGGCCGAACTCATGGGAAAGCCGACGTATCTCCGAGCGCGCCCTGCGACGGTCTAAAAACCCGAACCGTTTGGTGGGCTCGAAACCGAGCACGATGTTCTCGGCCACGCTGAACACAGGGACCAGCATGAAATGTTGGTGCACCATACCTATCCCCCGGCGCACCGCTTCGCCTGGGTCAGCAAAGCGCACTGGTTGGCCGTCGATGCGGATCTCGCCGGAATCCGCGTGGAGCAGGCCGAAAAGGATGTTCATGAGCGTCGTCTTACCGGCGCCGTTCTCCCCCAAAAGCGAATGCACTTGGCCTTCTTCCACGACGAGGTCCACGTGGTCGTTGGCCAACAGGCTCCCGAAGGACTTTGTGATGCCGGCCAGTTCGAGCTTCACCGGGCTGCCCTCCCGGGCCAGAAAGGTCCCCCGCTCCAGGCCGCTCCTCCGAGCCGAGCCGCTCCTCCGAGCCGGTGCCCGCCGGGCCAGCAAGGTCCCCCGCTCCAGGCCGCTCCCTCGGGGAGGCCCCCCCCGGCCCGGGCCGCCACTGACAGCCGGCGCCGGGCCACGGAGGAGGTCATTCGAAAGCTCCTAGCTCGCGGGGTAGGAATTGGGGTCGAGAGAGATCTTGCCGGCGACTATCCCAGCCTTGATCCTGTTCAGCGCGGCCTTCACCTTCGCCGGGATTTTGCTGGCGAAGTCGTGGAACGGCGAGAGCGCCACGCCGCCGTTCGCGAGCGTGCCGATGTAGTTGCCGCCATGGAAGGTGCCCTTAGCCGCCTCCTCGACGGCTGTCGCCACCGAGGGCACGATCCCCTTGGTCACGCTCGTGATGAAGATCGAACAGTACTGGGGCGCAGAAACACAGCCGTCGGTGTCCACCCACTCCATCCAGTGGCCCGGGCCAGCCTGCTTTACTGCCGCAGCGGCGCCCAAACCGACAGCGCCGGCGACGGGGAATATTATGTCAGCCCCCTGCGCCATCAGGGTCTCGGCGTCGGTCTTGCCAAGGGCTTGGTTGGTGAAGTCGTTGGTGAACAGGCCTGTGCCGGCAAAGCTCCCGGAAGCGAAGTTGCGCTTCTTGGCCGGCGTCCAGCCCAAGGCGACCACATGGGCATGGTTTACTTTGTCGTAGTAGCGCACCCCGGCGACCCAACCGTCCATGTAGATCGTGACGGTGGGGATGTCCTGGCCCCCGAAGGTCCCGACCTTGCCGGTCTTGCTCATTGCCGCGGCAAGGTAGCCCCCCAAGAAGGCGTCCTGGTTGGTGTCGTAGTGGAGGGCGAGCACGTTTTTGAACGGCGGCGTGTAGGTGTAGTCCACGATCGCGAACTTCTGCGACGGGTGGGCCTTGGCCGCTGCTGCTGTCGCATCGGCCATGTCGAAGCCGACGGTGATGATGATGCCGCAGTGCTCGCCGATGAAGGTGTTTATGTTGGGGACGTAGTCGCTCGTCGACGTCGACGACAAGAACGTGTAACGGAGGCCTGGCACCGCCTTCGCAGCCACCTTCAGGCCCTGGTAGGCCGAGGCGTTGAAGGACCGGTCGTTGATGCCACCGGTGTCAGTGACTTCGCACGCCAAGAAGCCCTTCGACGCGTGAGAGGCACGGGTGGCGGCGTAGGCGCTGCCTGCGCCGGCCACCAGGCTCACACTGGCGACCAGCGTCGCCGCGCTGAGCGCGGCGGCCGGCGTGCCCCACTTGCGGCGCCTAGCTGCGCCGCGAAGCTCGTTTCCTGACATAGTTGGTCAACCTTTCTCGGTAAGGGGCTAGGCAACCCTTTGGCAGGTCACCTTTAGGCTCTTTTTAACTTGGACCAAAAGAAATTATCAACCTCTCAGCCCCCCGTTGTTGGCGGCTCGACTGAGCTCGCCGAAGGACGAGCCGTCCACCTGCCAAGGGCTTCAACCTGGGAGGGTCAGGATTTCTGGCTCATCGTCTGTCACGGCCACGGTGTGCTCGAAGTGGGCGGAGAGGCTCCCGTCAGCCGTGACGACGGTCCAGCCGTCGTCGAGCGCAACGGTCTCGGCCGAACCCATGTTGACCATAGGTTCGACCGCGAAGACCATGCCGGGCTTCAACTTGGGGCCAGGCCTGCCCGGCCAGTAGTTGGGCACCTGGGGCTCTTCGTGCATCTGGGTCCCGATGCCGTGGCCGACGTAACCGCGCACGACTGAAAACCCGGCACCTTCGGCCACCGTCTGGACAGCCGCGCCGACCTCGTGGAGCCGGTTGCCTGCGACGAGCTGGCTTATGCCCGCGTACAGGCTCTCTTCTGTAACGCGCAACAATTTCTCCGTAAGCGGCGGGATCTCCCCCACCGGGACCGTCACCGCCGCGTCGCCGTGATAGCCCTCCACGACGGCCCCGCAATCGAGCGAGATGATGTCCCCCTCCCGGAGGACGTAGTCGCCAGGGATGCCATGCACGATCACGTTGTTGGGCGAAGTGCAGATCACCGCAGGGAACCCGTGGTAACCGAGGAAATTGGAGCGCGCGCCCCGGCGTTCCAACACGTCTCGTGCCACGCGGTCGAGCTGTGCTGTCGTCACCCCTGGGCGTGCCGCCGCCGACGTCGCCGCAAGCATCTCGGCCACGACGCGCCCGGCCTTGCGCATCTTTGCTATCTCGTCCGGCCGGCGCCTCACCCCACCCAGGCTAATGCCAGACGGCCCTTCTATGTTGGCCAGGAGGGCTAGTGGCCCTGGCCTCCGAGTACCGCCTCTACCGCTGCGAGGGCACGCTCGCTCACCTCGTCGGGGCTCCCTGTGGCGTCCACCTCTACCAGCAAGCCCTTCTTGCGGTACCAGTCGACCAAGGGGGCTGTCTCGGACTCGTAAAGCTCGAGGCGCCGGCGGATCGCCCCCTCTGTGTCGTCGTCGCGCTGGTAGAGCTCGCCCCCGCAGGCGTCACAGCGGCCCGGCACCTTGGGGGGGTGGGTGAGC
>Ga0209061_1000918_pt1 | contig 57873 bp, 54 predicted proteins | sample Coa_R1_10_FD_187157 | JGI IMG/M metagenome (GOLD analysis project Ga0209061, IMG submission 187157) | Surface soil microbial communities from Centralia Pennsylvania, which are recovering from an underground coalmine fire - Coalmine... | ecosystem: Environmental > Terrestrial > Soil >... | reverse complement strand
CCGGCCCGTTCGGCGTCGAGGCGCAAATCCTCCAAAAATTCGGCGATGTCGATTTCAGCCGCGCTCTCCCCCGCATCGCCGCGTGCAAAGGCGAGATAGGCCTCGAGCATGCGCTGCATCTCCTCGACATCCTTTTGTAGATCGTGTGTCTCGTCGGTCTCCGTCATCAAGGCCAGAGAGAGTTTGAATCGCGTAAGAATGGTACGAAGATCGTGACTGACGCCATTCAGCATGGCTGTGCGCTGCTCGAAGGCGCGCTCGATGCGCCGTTTCATCTCGATGAAGGCATAGCCGGCCTGGCGCACCTCGCGGGCGCCGCGCGGCTGGAAATCTAGATCGCGGCCCTTGCCGAACGCCTCGGCTGCCCGGGCAAGCAAGAGGATCGGCTTGATCTGATTGCCGAGGAAAACGATTGCCACCACGATCAGGACAAAAGAGGTGCCAATCATCCACAAAAGGAAGATGTGAGAATTGGAAGCGTAGGCCGCGCTGCGCAATGCAACAACCCGCAGGATCGCATCGTCAAGCGCGATTCTTATCTCGATGAAGTTCGACCGGCCAACCGTGTCGAGCCAGAATGGCTTGCCGATCTGCCGGTTGATCTCGTTCGATAGAGCCGCATCGAGGATCGAGAAGAACGGTTTGGGCAGCGCCGGAGGCAGTTCGCCCTTGGGCAGGAACTCGACGTCAATATCGAGGCGCTGCTGGGCAATCCGCACCAGGATATCATCGTTCTTGCGCCCCGGGTAGAGCTGGTGAAGGTCGGCGATTGCCGCGATCTCATGCGTCAAAGCATTTGAAAGCCGCATCGTGATTCTCTGCCAATGCCGCTCCATGAAAACATAGGTGAGCACGCATTGCAGAATGAGCATTGGCGCAATAACAATGAAAAGCGCGCGGGCATAGAGGCCCTTGGGCAGCGGCTGGGCGAGTTTGCGCCAGAATGACCGCCACCAGGAGCGCGGCTGCTCGAACGATACGGGGAGGGAAAGGCTCATGGCGCGGCCCCCGTTCACTTGTTTCAGCGGTCGATCAGCAGCCGGTAGCCGGCGCCCCGCGCCGTTTGCAAATAGAGCGGATTGGCCGGATCACGCTCGATCTTGCGGCGCAGCCGGTTGACCTGCACATCAACCGTCCGCTCATTGGCGGCCATTCCGGACCCGGCCAGGGTTTCCCGCGCAACGGTTTCACCTGCCTTCTCGGCCAAAAGCCGCAGCATCTCGCGTTCACGGTCTGTCAGTCTTACGACCTCGTCACGCTGGCGGAGCTCACCACGCGCAAGATCGAAGCTGAAATCGCCAAAGCGGACAAACGCCGGAGGCCCGGCAACGGCGCGCGGCGGCGCGCGGCGGAGGATCGAGGCGATCCGCAAAGTCAGTTCACGCGGCTCGCATGGCTTGCCGACATAATCATCGGCTCCCGCTTCCAAGCCGCGAACCCGGTCTTCCGCCTCGCTGCGCGCGGTCAGCATCAGAATGGGGACGCGGGCAAGTTCCGGGCCGCTCGCCCGCAGCCGCGCCGCGAAGGCAATGCCATCCTCGCCCGGCATCATGACGTCGAGGATGATGAGATCGAACGAGAGACTCTTGAGCCGCGCCATGGCTTCCTCGGCATCGGCGGCGGCCGTTACGCGATAGCCTTCCCCGCTCAGCATGCGAGTCAAGAGCGCCCGGATGCGCCGGTCGTCATCGACGATGAGGAGATGGGCCGCATCGTCGGCCGGTGCCGCCGGGGAGCTGCCGGGCGCTGGATTATGCGCAAGCTGACTCACCGCTGCGATCCTAGGCAGGTGTTTACGGCCGGGGAAGCGCCAGTCATTGCAGCGATCTTATCCCGGCCTTCTTCATCAACCATGGCGAGAAGGAAGGCGATCGCCTGTGCGCGTGCGCCTTCGGGCAGGCCAGAGAACACTCTTGTAAAGCGCTTCGACTGCAAGGACGCGACGTCCAGGGCGAGGGCGTTTCCACGCGGCGTTGGAAACAATTGCCGCTGACGCCGGTCTCGCATCCCCCGGCGTGCCTCGACATAGCCCTGATCCAGCAATTCCTTCAGGACACGGTTGAGACTCTGCTTGGTGATTTTCAAGATATCCAGCAGCTCGGCGATGGTAAGGCCAGGGCGCCGGCAGACAAAATGCAAAACCCGGTGGTGGGCGCGGCCAAAGCCGAGTGCCGCGAGCAGATGATCGGCATCGCCCACAAAGTCGCGATAGGCAAAAAACATCAGCTCGATGAGATCATACATTGGCGCGCCGCCGCCAAATCCGGCCGCGGCCGTACCAAACGGCAATTGCGGGAGATTCCGGGCGGTATCCTGGCTTCGAGCTATCTGATCCACATGAGCAGCCTTTATGTCAGCAATATTGACATATCTCAGGAAGATCCTTATACGTCAAGTTCGCGCCGGTTGGCGGATTTTTCGAATCTGCCGTTCGTTTATTTCTCCCGCCTCGCTATCTTTAATTCACTATGACAGGCGCTTCCGCAAGCGCAAGCCGAGCCAGGAGCATGATATTCGGAAGAGCTGCAAGCTTTTTGGATGATCGTGCGACTTAACCCATAGACGGAGGCCATGCGCCCTTCTTCCGGAAGCGGTCATGGTTTAAGCCGAGGAGTTTTCGATGCCTGTTCTGCCCTTCGATCAGCGCGATGGCTTCATCTGGATGAACGGCAATCTCGTCGCCTGGAGGGAAGCCAAGCTCCATGTTCTCTCGCACGGCCTTCATTATGCCTCCTGCGTTTTCGAGGGCGAGCGCGCTTATGAAGGCCGCATTTTCAAATCGGCCGAGCATGCGGAGCGGTTCAGAACCTCGGCGCAACTCCTCGATTTCGAGATTCCCTATTCGGTGCCTGAGCTGGAGAGGGCAAAACAGCTCGTCGTTGATAAAAACAATCTGCGCAATTGCTATGTCCGGCCTGTCGCCTGGCGCGGCAGCGAAATGATGGCCGTCGCTGCTCAGAATTCGACAATCCATGTCGCCATCGCGGTCTGGGACTGGCCGAGCATGTTCGATGTCGAGCAGAAAATGAAGGGCATCCGGCTCGATATCGCAGAATACCGCAGGCCCGATCCGCAGACGGCGCCAAGCAGGGCGAAAGCCGCTGGCCTCTATATGATCTGCACGATTTCGAAGCATCGCGCCGAGCGGCGCGGCTATGCCGACGCAATGATGCTCGACTGGCTTGGCCGGGTCGCGGAATGCACCGGCGCCAATATTTTCTTCACGCATAACGGCGTGATCCACACGCCAATCGCCGACTGTTTCCTCGACGGCATCACAAGGCGCACCGTCATCGAACTCGCGAAGCGGCGCGGGATCGAAGTCATCGAACGCCGGATCATGCCTGAGGAACTCAGCGGTTTCGAGGAATGTTTCATCTGCGGCACGGGCGCCGAGGTGACGCCGGTTTCCGAGATCGGGCCTTACAGGTTCACGCCCGGCGCCATTTCCCGCGCGATGATCGACGATTACACTCTCGAAGTGCGGCCGAAACAGCAGGCGGCGTGAATTGATCGCCGCTGTGGCGGTCCATGCTCAACAGGCACGTTTTCTGGCGCCCTGCTTGCGGTTTTCATGCAGGAAGGAGCCGCTGCGGCTGATGACGGATTCAGTTTGGCCCGCCGTCAGATCCAGCCTGTCCTATTCCTCCGTTTACCCAAAGTTCGCATCCATTTTTCAGCTCGTTTGCCCCTCGCATCTTTAGGCTGAGCAAATTAAGCTCGCCGCATCGCGGAGCCTGGCGGCCCGGCAATCACGCCGTCCTCTCTGCCATGCAGGAATTCAAACTTGCCCTTGCCTGCTCTTGTGCGTCAGCTTGGTGCCTGGATCACCAGCGTGAGTGAGGCGCTCCATCCTGACTGCTTCGCGTTCGTGATGGCGGCGGGGATCATTTCAAATGCGCTGTTCGCCGAAGCTTATCATACACTGTCCGGCCTCCTGCTCGATGTGAATGTATTGTCCTATGGCTGGCTCGCCATCCTGACAGCATTGCGTTCGATACGGTTTCCGCATCTGGTGTGGCTGGATCTGACCAGTCCGTATTGTGTATTCTCATTCTTTACCCTTGTCGCATCCAACGATGTCTTGGGTGCCGGCTTCTATCTGCGCGGTGTCGCGTCGGTGCCCCTGGATCTTTGGATATTGGCGCTGTTTACCTGGCTTATTCTGATTTATTTCAGCTTCGGTGTTTTGAGCTTTCGCAACGGCGCGCATCAGGCTGACGTCATTCGCGGCGGCTGGCTGCTCGCAATTGTCGGCACCGAATCCCTGGTAACTCTGGGCGCGCTCATCGCTCACGAAGCGGGAGCTTTCAGCCCAACCATTTTTGTGCTCAGCCATATGCTATGGGGCATCGGCATCGGGCTCTATGCAATTCTCATTGTGCTCATTGCCAATCGCATCTTCTATTTCGACATTAACCCAAGCGATATAACACCCATGCTGTGGGTGGTTATGGGTGCGGCGGCAATCAGCACGAACGCGGGATCAGAACTCCTGCTGGCAAAAAGCGGCATGTCTAGCCTGGAGGCGATAAGGCCCTTTATTGAAGGCGTGACGCTAAGCACATGGGCATGGGCCACATGGTGGACTCCATTGCTGTTGCTATTTGAACTTTGGAAGCACGGCGTTCACCGCATGCCCCTGACATACACGCCAATGCTCTGGCCGATGGTCTTTCCGCTTGGAATGTATTCACTCGCCACCTTGCGATTCTCGCTCGCGGCTGATTTTCCGGTTTTGCGTGTAGCCGCGCTCGCAATGCTGTGGATCGCGCTTGCCGCGTGGGGCGTGACCTCCCTCGGTCTCGTCATCGTCAGCTGGCGGAGCTTTCGCAATTTCAGCAGATCAAACGTTGCTGATCGTGCCTGAGCGGAAGCAACGCCTCACCACGGCTTACGATCGGCGAATATGCCTATGCACCACCGGCTTTATTTTCGAAGTCCGGAGCGGGCGTCTTTTTCCATGCCGCTGCGCTGGCGCGCACACCGTTATTTTGATATTGTCATGAATGTCAGACTGGGCTTCAACCGGACCCATTACGCCGGACTCATTACGATTGAATGGCCGCTTTGGACAAGGTTGGGCTGTGGGCATGGTTGGGCTTTGGACAAGGTTGGATAAGGAGAGAGCATGTCAGAGCTGTCTCACACCCCGGCAGGGCGCCGCCCCCTTTGGATCGCTTTGCTCCTTCTTGCGAGCCTCGCCCTCAGCCTCGGTTTTGCGTGCGCCGTGCCGCTCGCGGCTTTCGCCGCGATTGCCGCACTAACGCTCGCCCGCCGCGACGCTTTTGCACTCATTGGCGCGGTCTGGTTTGCCAATCAAATCGCTGGCTTTACCATTCATCACTATCCGATAGAGCTGAGCACCTTCGCTTGGGGCTTCGCGCTTGGTGGAGTCGCGCTTGCCTCGACTCTCGCCGCGCAAGCGGTGACGGACCAGTTCCGGCGGGGTGGCGGAGCCGCAGCGGCCGCCTTTGTGCTGGCCTTTGCTGTTTATGAAGGCTCACTGTTTGCAATCTCTGTTTTCGCCGGAAGCGAGGTCTCCGATTTCGCGCCATCCATCGCAGGACGGGTCATGGCAATCAATGCCGCCGCCTTCGCAGCGCTTTATTTGATCCACCGCCTCGGCGTTTTCACTGGAATCGCCAGCTACCAAGTGCCGCCCCGCCTTGCTGGAGAGCGGAAAGTACAAGCTTAAAAGTACAAGCTTAAATGAGAATGCAACCGGTTCGAACCGGCAGGCTGCGAGATCAGAAAGAGCCGGTCTCGTCCAGCAGCGCTTCTTTACTCCGCACGGGCAGGGAGCAGGTGCCGCCCGAACAAACGAAAGCCGCTGCTTCACCCGCCAATTCCACCTGTGCCCGCGCCGGATGAGATGGCGGCATGTCTTCAGGCCCGCCGGTGTCAATCACAATCCGCCCGGTGAAAGGCAGGCCAAGCGCTGCCTCATAAAGCTCTTTCCGGCGCATTCCCGCGATGACAATCTCCTTGGCCCGCAAACGGAAATCGAGCGCATTCCAGATGCCTGCATGTCCGATCGCATTGCGCCTCGTTGAGGCGCTCAGCATCTCAAAGAGCGCATCGGCCTTGGCGAGCCAGGATGTATCGCCGGTAAAGGCGGCAAGGCGCACAAGCGCGAAAAGATAGAGCGGATGCGCATTGGGGATCGCGTCATCCGCTGTCGGCGCAAGCCGCAAGATCACATCTCCCGCATCCTTCGCGGTCATATAGAGGAATCCGGTTGCAGGATCGCGATGATATGTCTCCAGCGCCCCGGCCCAGCCGATGGCATCGGCAAGATAATCGCGAGACAGGGCAGGTCCCAAATTCCGGACTTCATGGAGGGCCAGCGCGGCGCCGGCCATAGCCGCATAATCGAGCGCAAGGCCCGGAGCTACGAGCACACCCGCGCGCCAGCCATGGGCGAGGCGTTTGTGCCCCTGCGCATCGGTGAACTGCATCGCCGTTGCGATGAAATCATAGGCCCGCGCGGCGAGCGTGATCCATTCAGGCTCATCGAAAATCACCGCCGCATGGGCGAGCGCGGCGATCATGAGGCCGTTCCAGTCGGCGAGAATTTTATCGTCGAGGCCGGGGTGCACGCGGCGTTCGCGCGCTTCAAACAGTTTTTGGCGCAGGGAAGCGAGCCGCGCTTCTTCTTCCAAAGCTGGCTTTGGCGTATCGAGCCGGTTGAGGATGATTGCATGACCTCCATGCGCCTCATCGTCCCAATTGCCAAAGCGTGTCGCATCATAGAACCTGCCGAAAAACGCGGCGTCCTCCGGCCCAAGCAGCCTGGTGATTTCGGCGTAGGTCCACACATAGAATTTGCCTTCGATGCCCTCGCTGTCGGCATCGAGGCTCGCGCAAAAGGCGCCTTCCGGATTGATCATTTCGCGCTTGAGCCAGCCAACGGTTTCCTGTGCCCGCATGCGGAAGAGCGCACCGCCATATTCATGATGGCAGAGCGCCAGGAGTTCGAGGATTTGCGCATTGTCGTAAAGCATCTTTTCGAAATGCGGGACGAGCCATTGCGCGTCGGTTGAATAGCGCGCATAGCCGCCGCCGAGATGATCGTAGATGCCGCCTTCCGACATTTGCGTCAGCGTCAATTTGACAAGATCACGATAGGGCTCTTTTCCAAGCCTTGCACCCGCGCGCCAGAGCAGTTCGAGAATGGGTGTGTTCGGGAATTTCGGTGCGCCATTGAGACCTCCCGCAACGGGATCGATGAGGGGAATGATCTGCGGTGCAAGCTCGTCGAGCTGCGCGAGGCTGAGACCGCCATCGCCTCCGCGCGCGGGAGGTCTCGATAATTCCTTCCGGATGACTTCGGTGTTCTTCTTTATTCCCTGCGGGTCGGAGTGAAACGCATGTGCGACTGTCTTCAAGACGCTGACGAAAGCGGGCCTGCCATAGTTCGCTTCCTTTGGGAAATAAGTGCCGCCCCAAAAGGGTTCGCCGGACGGCGTTAGGAACATGGTCAAAGGCCAGCCGCCACGGTCACCCATGGCGTGCAAGGCTGTCATATAGATATGATCGATGTCCGGGCGCTCTTCGCGATCGACTTTGATATTCACGAAGAGTTCGTTCATTACGGCGGCGGTCGCCTCGTCCTCGAAGCTTTCATGGGCCATGACATGGCACCAATGGCAGGCTGCATAGCCGATGGAAAGCAGGATGGGTTTACCGAGCGCCTGCGCCTCCTTGAGCGCCGCCTCGCCCCACATCCGCCAATGAACGGGATTATTCGCATGCTGCAGGAGATAGGGGCTCGCGGCGTGGCAAAGCTCATTTTGTCCGCTTGCTGACATTCACTGAAAGCCTTGGTTCGAGGCACGAAAGAGGTCTGGCTGGGCGCGAAGCCGGCTGCGTGTCTGTGTGAATGCAAATCTTGTGGCAGGCGGGGCGCGGGTCACACCTCCGGCCTGCCTCAATGATTCCGGCTTACATCCATTTAAGCGCGGAATGCCGCAAGGCAAGCAAGGCATGCTGCTGCCAGACCGGTTCTCCGGCCAGGATGACCGGAAGCTGCTCTCTTATCGTAATGGGGTGTTTATCGTAATGGGGCGTTCCGGAACAACGGCAAAGCCAGAAAATACACGGCCACCGCGATGAGTGCCGCCTTGACGAGAAGACCCGCCCCCGAAAGATCCTGGGCGACGGCCGCAATGGCCGCGGCGGCCCATACGCCTGTCGCCGTCATCGTCACTTTGCGCAGACGCACAACGCGCAGCGGATGAACGAAGACGGCCGGCACGAACATCAAGCAAGCGGCAGCGATCACGATCAGCGTGGCAACAAGCGGCTCAGGCCGCAGCACCAGCAGGTAAAAGGCAAGAACATTCCAGATCGCCGGAAAGCCGCGGAACCAAAGATCGGGAGTCTTCATCCGCCGGTCGGCGAAATAAAGCGCCGAAGCTCCAGATACGATGCAACAGATGAAAACCGCAAATGGCGGAGCAAGCAGCCCCGAACGCCACAAGGCGGCGAGAGGCACGATGACATAGGTGAGAAAGTCGACAACGAGGTCGAGAAGAAGCCCATCGATATGAGGCGCAAATTTTTCGACGTTGAAACGGCGAGCCAAGGTGCCATCCACGGCATCAACCACGAGAGCCGCGCCAAGCCAGCTGAACATGGCGGAAAACCGCCCTTCGATGGCGTCAGCCAGAGCGGCGAAACCCAATGCGGCACCGCTGGCCGTAAAACAATGCACGAGAAAAGCGGAGAGACGTGGAAACATAAGAGGCCGCAAGTGGCAGGGCTGAGAAAACCAGTCAGGTCTCGGCACCTGACCAGAGCTTTTCCACTATGTCACGCAAGAAAGCGCGTCCATTGACTTATAAGTCCGGAGACGGATAGCGTCGAGTGCGGACGCGGCGGAGCACACAATGAGGCCGCCTCAGCTCCGGGGACGGCGCGGGCAGGAGAATGAACTTTTCACAACCCTTGCCAAACGGCCGGAAGAAGGCATTTTAGGGTGTGGTTTTCGCGCTCATAAGGGGAAGGCGCAATGGCGAATTTGGATCACAGCGGCCGCCAGCACCCGTCAACCCGGCCTGGAAATGTCTTGGCCATGCTCCCGCGAACGCGCGAAAAAACACTGTTCGTGAGTGCCGCGCTGACGGTACTTTGTTTTTTGATTCACATCTTCTTCCTTTTGCTCGTCAATCCTTGGAGAGTTTTGGATCTCTCCAAGGAGACGGCCTATCTCCTGTCGGGCATTCCCCTGGGTTTCGGAGCAATGTTTTTTGGGCTCTCCGTCTATTCCTTCATCAAGATCGAGGAGCGTTCGGCCGTCCATATCCTCGTGCTTTTGGTCGCGATCAGTCTCGGAAGCATGTGTATTCAAGGCTTGCTCGGCCTTGGGCTGCATTACCTCATGCCGTCGCTGGGGCTGCTGTTCATTTCACGGCAGCCCTTATAGAAAGTTAGATGCAACGATGACATCATGGCAAGCGCCGCTTGCCTGGGCAGTAAGTACAGGCATTTTTAAGTGAAATATTAAAAGCTCGTCACAGCTTCGCGGCGGACGGGCTTTGCCCATATAGTCATGGACCAGGGGTAAAAAAGCAAGCCATTTAACAAAGGCCCCGGCCGGTATGGCCGTGGATCTTGCCCATGGTCATGGTTACCGGCCTTGAGTCCGGGACTTTATTGCGAAGCAATACGGTATATACCAAGACCATGGTAACCGGCCCCGCTTTTTATTTGCGTTTTTGGGTGGACGAGCCCGTCATTCTGGTATCTCAAGACGCCAAAAAAGATAAAACCGATATCACCCAATGAAACCCGCCAGCATTTTCGCCATTGCCTCGGGAGCGGGGCGCGCCGCGATTGCGGTTTTGCGGGTATCCGGACCCGCGACAAGGGAGATCATTCGCAGCATCGCCGGAAAGCTTCCTGAGCCACGTGTAGCCGAGCTTGCCACCTTTCGCGATCCGGGTTCGGGTGAGGCCATAGACCGGGGGCTTCTGATTTACTTCCCTGGCCCTAAAAGCTTTACCGGAGAGGACTACGCCGAATTCCATATCCACGGCGGGCGCGCAGTCGTTGCCGGAATGATCAAGGCCATTGGCTCCGTTGAGGGCACGCGGGCTGCGGAGCCTGGCGAGTTCACACGCCGGGCACTTTTGAACGGCAAAATGGATCTCGCCGAGGTCGAGGGACTCGCCGATCTCATCGATGCCGAAACAGAATGGCAGCGGCGGCAAGCCTTGCGGCAGACCGAAGGTGTGCTGGGACGGCAGGTTTCTTTCTGGAAGGCGAAGCTGACCAAGGCATCGGCTTTGCTTGCAGCGGAGATTGATTTTCCCGAAGAAGAAGGGGTTCCGGGCCGTGCCGGGCATGAAGCCGCTGAGACGATCGCCCCCGTACTTGCGGATTTAAGAAAGGAACTCGAAAGAGGGAGAGACTGGGAACGCCTTCGCGATGGCGTGACCATTGTGATCGCAGGTCCGCCCAATGCGGGAAAATCCACTTTGCTCAATGCACTCGCGCGCCGCGACGCGGCGATCGTTTCGCCTTTCGCAGGCACGACGCGGGATGTTATAGAGTTACATTGCGATCTCGGAGGTTGCCCCGTCACTTTGATCGACACGGCGGGTCTGCGGGAAAGCGAGGACCCGATCGAGCAGATTGGCGTTGCCCGGGCGCGGAAAAAAGCAGAGGCGGCCGATCTCATTTTATGGCTCTCGGAAGCGGGCGCCCCTGTGCCGCCGGGTGTGGCGGGGGCGGAAGTTTGGCCAATTTTTACGAAGAGCGATCTTCTAACGGAGAATGAAAGGCGGTGTTTGCCTGAGGGGCTCTGTATCAGCGCCGAGCGCGGCGAACATCTTGATCTTCTGATGAAGCGTTTGGAGAATTTCGCGCGATCCCTTGTAAGCGATGGCCATGCAGGTTTGATCGCGCGCGAGCGTCACCGGAAAATGTTTGAGGAGGCGGCGCAAGCGCTCGGGCGGGTTTTCGGTGATCCCAATGCCCCAGCTGAATTGCTCGCGGAAGATTTGCGCGCCGCAATGTTTTCGCTGCAAAGACTGACCGGTGCGGTTGACGTCGAGGACGTTCTGGGGGAGATCTTCGCGCGTTTCTGCATTGGGAAGTGAGGCAGCCGGATGCCGGAGCCTGTTTCACGTGAAACATTTTTAGAGCTATTCTAAAAATGCGGCGCATTCTTTAAGGGAGTTTTTGGACGCCGCTTCCCCGGCGGAGCTTCTTCCCAGCCGTTTGTTTCACGTGAAACATTTTTAGAAGCCTTCTAAAGACGACGTAACGGGATGGCAGACTGTTTTGATTTTGACGTAATCGTTGTTGGCGGCGGCCATGCTGGATGCGAGGCGGCGGCGGCTTCCGCGCGCCTCGGCGCCAAAACAGCCCTCGTCACTCAATACTCCGCGACCATCGGGACCATGTCCTGCAATCCCGCGATTGGAGGGCTCGGCAAAGGCCATCTGGTGCGCGAAATCGACGCCCTTGACGGGCTCATGGGAAGAGTTGCGGACGAAGCTGGAATTCAATTCCGCGTCCTAAACCGGGCCAAGGGTCCGGCCGTCCGTGGCCCAAGGGCTCAAGCCGACCGTAAACTCTACCGGGAAGCAATGCAGGCTGCGATTGCCCGGATCGAAAATCTCTCCGTGGTCGAGGCCGAGGCTGCGGATATTCTCATCAAAAAGGGCTGCATCGAAGGAATTGTTACGGCTGAGGGCAAACAAATCCGCTGCGGCGCACTTGTACTGACCACGGGGACTTTTTTGCGCGGCGTGATACACATTGGCGCACAGCGCTTTCCGGCGGGACGGATGGGGGAGAAGCCTGCGATCCGGCTTGGCGAAAGGCTGCAGGATCTTGGCCTCGGCCTGGGCCGCCTCAAAACTGGCACCCCGCCCCGGCTCGATGGATCAACAATCGACTGGGCCGCCCTGGAGCGCCAGAGCGGCGATCCCGAACCGGAACCCTTTTCCTTTTTGACCGGCGCGATCCGTACCCGGCAAATCGATTGCTTCATCACGCATACGACGCCAGAAGGTCATGCCATCATTGCCAGAAATCTGGAGCGGTCGCCGGTCTATTCTGGCGCCATTTCCGGCCTTGGCCCGCGTTATTGCCCTTCGATCGAAGACAAAATCGTCCGCTTCAAGGAACGGGAAACACATCAGATTTTTCTCGAGCCGGAAGGCCTCGATGATCTGACCATCTATCCGAATGGTATTTCCACTGCTCTGCCAGAGGAGGTTCAGCGTGCATTCGTCCGCACCATCCCAGGGCTTGCCAAAGCCGAAATTTTGCGTCCCGGATATGCCATCGAATATGATTATATTGATCCGCGCGGCTTGCATCTAAGTCTTGAAACCAAAAAAATCAGAGGGCTTTTTCTCGCCGGACAGATCAACGGCACGACCGGCTATGAGGAGGCAGGTGCGCAGGGTCTCCTTGCGGGGCTCAATGCCGCTTTACGCGCGGGCGCGAGGGAGCCAGTCACACTCAGCCGTACCAGCGCCTACCTCGGCGTGATGGTCGATGACTTAGTCATGAAGGGCGTCACTGAGCCCTATCGCATGTTCACTTCGCGCGCCGAATACCGCCTGTCGCTACGCGCCGATAATGCCGACCAAAGGCTCACGGGCAAAGGCATTGATATCGGCTGCGTTGGTTCGGCCCGTGCCCGGCACTTCAAGGCCAAGGCTGAGGCGCTTTCGAAAGCGCGGGCACTTCTGGAGGCCCTGAACCTCACTCCGAACGAAGCCGCGCGGCATGGGCTCAAGGTCAATTTGGACGGAATGCGCCGCAGTGCCTTCGATCTCTTGGCCTTGCCCGATGTTTCCGTTGCAAGCCTGCGGGTCATCTGGCCAGAACTTGGCGCCATCGCGGCGGATACCGCATCGCAGATCGAAATCGACGCCAAATATGCCGTCTATCTCGACCGTCAGACCAAGGACATCGAATCTTTCCGCCGCGATGAGGCTCTACTGATCCCGGACGATGTGGATTACGCGGCCATGCCTGGCCTTTCCAACGAAATAAGAGCGCGGCTTGATCTTGTCCGGCCCCAGACAATGGGACAGGCCAGCCGGATTGAAGGAATGACGCCCGCCGCCATGACCCTTCTGGCCGCCAAGCTCCGGCGCAGCATTGGGTCCGCATCTTGAGCGTCACCCTTCAGTACCGCGCCGCCCATCCCCTTCTCGAGACCTTGCCCGAGGAGACGCTGCAGCGTCTCGAGATCTATGCAAATCTCCTCGAAAAATGGCAGCGGTCTATCAATCTTGTTGCAAAATCGACGCTCCCTGACCTCTGGGTCAGGCATTTTGCTGATTCACTGCAGGTTCCGGCGGCAGTTCCGGAGGCGCGGCGCTGGCTCGATCTCGGCTCGGGGGCAGGCTTTCCCGGACTTGTCACCGCGATCAAATATGCGGGCGAACCTGGGGCAGTTGTCCATCTCGTCGAGGCTGACCAGCGCAAATGCGCCTTCCTGCGTGCGGTCATAAGGGAGACATCCGCTCCCGGCATCGTGCATTGCGGCAGGATCGAGTCGGTCCTGCCCTCGCTCGGCGCGCCAATTGACGCAATCAGCGCCCGTGCCTTGGCGCCCCTCGAAAAGCTTCTCTTTTATTCGGAGAACTTCATCGAAAATGGCGCCGTTGGCGTTTTTTCCAAGGGGAAAGAATTCGGCTCGGAATTGACCCCCTCGTTAACGGCCGGTAAATATTTCATCGTGACGATCGAGAGCCAGACCTGTTCCCTGGCACGGCTGGTGATCGTCAGGCGGCGCGGAGTCGAGGCCGGGGGATCTTCCGGGAGTGGCCATTCAGGGCAGCACATCTGAAGCTGCGGCTTTTGAGGAGGAAAAGGTGGCCGCCGCCGAAATGCGCGTGCTTGTGCTTGCCAATCAGAAGGGCGGGGTCGGCAAGACGACGACCGCGATCAATCTCGGGACCGCGCTTGCCGCTATGGATGAGCGCGTGCTCATCATTGATCTTGATCCGCAAGGGAATGCTTCGACGGGGCTTGGAATCGACCGGGCAAACCGGAAGCTCTCTACTTATGACGTCTTGAGCGGCGACGAGAGGCTAAGCGCTATCCTGCAAGAGACGGGCGTCCCGCGCCTCTCCCTTGCCCCTTCGACCCTCGATCTGCTGGGCCTCGAACTCGAAATTGCCGCACGCCCGGACCGGGCCTTTTGCCTCAAGAAAGCGCTTACGGCTCTTGGTGAGGAGCAGAGCCGCGCTGGCAGCGAAGATCGCTTCAGTTATGTGCTCATCGATTGCCCGCCCTCCCTCAATCTTTTGACGATGAACGCAATGGCTGCGGCCCATAGCGTGCTTGTGCCGCTTCAATGCGAGTTTTTTGCGCTCGAGGGCCTGTCTCAGCTTTTGACCACGGTCGAGCAGGTCCGGAGCACGCTCAACCCTGAGCTCTCCATCCACGGGATTGTTCTGACAATGTTCGATTCGCGCAACACGCTCGCTTCGCAAGTCGTCGCGGATGTGCGCGGCTTCATGGGTGATAAGGTCTATGAAACAGTCATCCCGCGCAATGTGCGGGTGTCAGAAGCGCCTTCGCATGGCAAGCCAGTGTTGCTCTATGATCTTAAATGCAGCGGCAGCCAGGCCTATTTGAAACTGGCCTCGGAGGTGATCCAGCGAGAGCGCCTCCTTCGCGCGGATATTGTATAAATATAATATATAACGATACAGAACCGGAAAGCTGACGATGAAATCAAATAAAACTGCGGAAGAAGCGCGGCCGCGGCTTGGGCGCGGTCTTGCCGCTCTCCTTGCGGGGCCTGAAGCGAACCCGCAAGCTGCCGCCGCGCCGCTTGCGCCGCGCTCTCCGAAGAAAATCCCGATTGAATTTCTCCGCCCCAATCCGCGCAATCCGCGCCGGAATTTCAGCGAGGAGGAGCTCAGCGAACTCACGTCCTCCGTCAAGGAAAAGGGCATTATCCAGCCTATTCTCGCGCGCCCCGTGCCTGGGGTAGCGGGCGCATTCGAAATCATCGCGGGGGAGCGGCGCTGGCGGGCGGCACAGCGCGCGGGTCTCCATGAGGTGCCGATCCACAGCATAGAAGCCGACGACCGTCAGGCGCTCGAACTCGCAATTATCGAAAATGTTCAGCGCAGTGATCTCGATCCTCTTGAGGAAGCGGCCGGGTATGAGCAGCTTCTTGATGAATTTGGTTATTCCCAGGCCGAGCTTGCCAAGGTGATCGGCAAGAGCCGCAGCCATGTCGCCAACAGCCTGCGGCTTTTGAAGCTGCCGGAGCACACGAAAACTCTGATCCGCGAAGGCAGACTCACGGCAGGCCACGCGCGAGTCCTGGTGAGCTGCCCGGAACCCGATGCGATCGCGGACAAAATCATTGCGAATAATCTGTCTGTCCGCGATGCCGAGCAAATGGCGGAGAGGGCGTCTCAAGCACAAAACGGAAAGGGCCAGGGGCCGCGCAAACGTGAAGCGCCCGGAAAGGACGCCGACACGCGGGCGCTCGAAAAGACGCTGAGCGACGCGCTGGGCATCGAGGCCATCATTACGCCAAAGGCCGGCGAGGCGGGTGAGCTGCGCCTCAACTACAAAACGCTCGACCAGCTGGAGTTTGTCTGCCGGAAACTGCAAGGGTGAGGCAGTGAGCCTTTAACAACAGTTTGTCTCGGCTATGTATGCCGGGCGAGCGGCAGAGGCTCCGAGAGATGGCTTCACCGGATCGCCACGGCATTTTTGCTGAAGTGGGCGCACATAACTGCCATCAGCGATAAAGCGCGGTCAATGGACCTCCAACCGCCCGGATCAAAAGCCGCTCCGGAGAAGACAGTTCTCCAAGCCGTGCCTTGCGCGGCCCAATCGTGATAGGGCCAGTGTCGTACCGGTCCGGATTACCGTTCAACGAATGATAGCAAGGGCTTGGCCTCAGAGTTTGCCTGTCGAGCCAGGCAATCTGAACAGCCAGATCCCGAACGCTTTCATCGCTTATGTTGTTCAGCACTTCGGCAGGCGAGGCGACGAAGTCTTCATAGTTGATCCGGCAGACAGGATGGCATCGCCCCAGCCTTCGCCCGAAATCCTCGATTCTCCACCACTCAAACGCCGCTTTCTGGATCGACATTTTTCTCATCGGCGCGTTCAGACCCTTGTCCCATTTCGGCAGGCGCCAAGACACGATTGTATCAGTCGCGTTGCGGTAGAGATGAAGGATCGATACCTCTGGCATCGTCCCCATGATCCACGCGCGAGGAGCTGATTTGGAGCTATCGACCAATGTATTGCACCCGGACACCTTCGAGATTGCTTCGAATAGAACTCTTTGCTGTTCAATAAATGACCGGACTGCGGGATCAGCGGCAATTCGAGGCAGGGAAAACCGCGTCTTCACCAGATATTTGGTTCTAACGATCGTGTCCTCGCCATGCCTGAGTGCATTCAACTCCTTGTGGCCAACCCTTGCCGTTGCGATGACCTCATTCCAAAACGGACAGCGGGGAACGGAAGAACCGCAAGAGCAAACAAGGTCTTTGTGGTTCATGCGCCAGAAGGTGTGAAACTCGCCGAGAGCGAATACCCCGGGAGCGGAGTTCAGCACCCGTTCCAGAAGGGTTGATCCCCCGCGGCCTGGCCCCATTATATAGATGATGCGCACGGCCCCTCCGTTTTCGTTTCTTGTCTGTTACGCCGGCGGTTGCCTCCCCCCCGATAAATTTTTCGGTTTCGTTTCGGCTGGAGGAAGTATCCCGGAATGGCAAAGGTGAGAGTGATTTCGAGCCTGGAATAGTCAGGGTACCGCGCTGTATCACAGCCCTGCCATCAAGCGCAGCCCCGGCCGGTCATCTCAAAGTTTAATGTTCCCCGCCCATTGACTCCCGCCCGGCGCGAATTAGCTCGCGTAAACAAATGGGGAGGGAAGTCATGCAATCGGCAGTTGGAAATTGTTTCATCGAATATATCTGGCCGGGGCGCGGAACCAGCCATCCAGAAGTACTTGAACGGTACCCGTTCTGGTGCAGTGAGCCGCATGTCGACTATTTCCGCAGCCTGGCCCATGCTGGGATCAGGAGCTTTTATCGCGGCGATCATCCCAAACGCGAATGTATCGAGGTCGCGGGCTCGCCAAAAGAGGTAACAGCGGAGGCCGTGAGGCTCGTCGATCGAGACGGCAACGAAATATGCCGCTGGACCGCTGAGGATGAGTATGAGGAACTTTCGCCTTCCATCCGCCAGCATGCCAAGCTTCGCCGTCATGGAGAAGCAAAGCTTCACTGAGTGAGCTTAAGTCCCATGGGCAAGGAAGTCCAAGTGAAGGGGAGCGAACAAAAGGCCCCTGGAAAAAAACGGGCAGCCCTCTACCGGGCGATGGTGGAAAGCGCGTTCGAAATTGGGGAGGTCGCGCGTATCGAAAACGAGATCCAAAAGTTGTATCCTCCCGCCTTCCCCCAGCTTCGTTGTCCAGACTGGGATATCCTTTCGCCCCATCATCTGCCAGGCCCGCACCATCCGCCAAGTGAGCATCATTTGCCGAGCGAACCTCATGCCCGGGGGAGGCATCATAAGCCAGGCGAAAACGCTTTACCGGCGGCCCATCAGCCTCACTGAAGCGATGATGGCTGGCCGCCGGTTTATCTTAAAGGGGGCCTGTGATCTTCTTCAACTCGGCTCTTAATGCCGGGGCAAGATCAGGGCTGGCGAGAGCGAAAGCGATATTAGCGGCGAGAAAGCCAAGCTTCGCGCCGCAATCATAGGTCTTGCCATCGAAGCGTACGCCATGGAACGGCTGCGTCTTGGCGAGCTTTTTCATGCCATCGGTGAGCTGGATTTCCCCGCCCGCGCCTTTCTCGCCTTTTTCCAGGATTGGAAAGATTTCGGGACTGAGCACATACCGTCCCGAGATGATCAGATTGGACGGCGCTGTTCCTTGCGGCGGCTTCTCGACCATGCCTGTGATCTCGAAGGCCGCGCCGAAATCCTTGCCGATGGAAACAACCCCATATTGGTGTGTCTCTTCTGGCGGCACTTCCTCGACCGCGATGATATTGCCGCCATGTTTCTCATAGGCCGCGACACATTGCGCAAGGCAGCGCCCGCGCCCCGCCGCCATTGTCACCATATCGGGCAGCAAGACCGCGAAAGGCTCATCGCCGACAATGTCGCGCGCGCACCACACGGCATGGCCAAGGCCAAGCGGCACCTGCTGGCGGGTGAAGCTCGTCGCGCCAGCTTTTGGAAGATCGGCTGTCAAGGCTTGCAATTCCTTGAGCTTGCCGCGTCTTTGCAATGTCTCCTCGAGCTCATAGGCGATGTCGAAATGGTCTTCGATCACCGCTTTGTTGCGGCCCGTGACGAAGATGAAATGCTCGATTCCAGCTTCGCGCGCTTCCTCGACGACATGCTGCAGGACAGGCCGGTCAACGATGGTAAGCATCTCCTTGGGGATCGACTTGGTCGCCGGAAGAAATCTTGTTCCAAGACCAGCGACCGGAAAGACAGCCTTGCGAATGCGTTTTTTCATTGATCCCTCAGGGCAGATATGCCGCGCTAGTTCAGAGGCTGCCAGCAAGAGCTGGCACACGGTCACCAGGCGGATAGGCTAGCGAGCGCCCTTCTATAGCATAAGGGTGACCGTTTTTTGGTAACGATGCTTCTTCCCGTCCAAAGAAACACGTGGAAGTGTTGACCTTCCGGATCGCTTAATTTCCCAATCAAAGCCGCTTGTCTTCCGGCAATCGCTCAAGGATCAAATTCATGCGCAGTGCTTTCCTTTTCACATTCGCAGGCTTGTGCCTTTTGATGGCCCTCGCGATCGCCTGGGTTCTTGGCATAACTCTGTTTTATCCGGCAAACTTTTTGGCGGGATTCATCGTTGATCGCGCCAATCTCGTCAAAGCTCACATCGATTATCTGATGATGGCACAATTTCTGATGATCTTTTTCTTGGCCTTCCGGCACTTCTCCCTTGAGCCGCCGGTATGGGTTGTCGCAGCCTTGTGCTACGGGGCTTTTTTCAACCCGGCGGGCTTTCTGTTCGGAGCATTCAGTGCAAAGCCGCCGGTTATGGCGGGCATTGCTCCGGAGCCCCATTTCCTGGTTGCGGCTGCGGTAAGCTTCACGCTCACGACGGCCGGATTCGCCGCCGCCACCGCACTGATCGTAAGGGCTGCGTGGAGGAAGGTCCAAAACGAGACCAGAGCCTTCGGCCAGGCCGGCAAGTAAAAGATGCCAGCCGGTTAATTCGCTGCCAAGCATGTTTGCGCTTGAGATGGACTCCATCGCGAAATGAGGCGCAAAGGCTGCGAAATAGCAGAGCGGCCCGAAGCATTGCACTCCGGGCCGCCCGATTGAGTTTTTAAAAGCGGGGTACCTTAGCCGAACTGGTTCATCGTGTTATGAACGCCGCCGGCCTTCAGAGCCGCCTCGCCAGCAAAATATTCCTTGTGATCGTCGCCTATGTCGGAGCCAGCCATGTTCTGGTGCTTCACGCAGGCGATTCCTTCGCGGATCTCCTTGCGCTGGACGTTGCGGACATAGCCGAGCATGCCCTCTTTGCCAAAATATTCTTTCGCCAGATTGTCGGTCGACAGCGCTGCCGTATGATACGTCGGCAGCGTGATGAGATGGTGGAAAATGCCAGCCCGCTTCGATGCGTCCGCCTGGAAGGTGCGGATGCGCTCATCAGCCTCGGCGGCGAGAGGTGTGCCATCATAATCGACGCTCATGAGATTCGAGCGGTCGTAATCTGACACGTCCTTGCCGGCCAGCTCCCAGGCATCGTACACCTGCTGGCGGAAATTCAGCGTCCAGTTGAACGATGGGGAATTATTGTAGACGAGCTTTGCATTCGGAATGACCACGCGGATACGGTCCACCATGCTGGCGATCTGCTCCACATGCGGCTTTTCGGTTTCGATCCACAGGAGATCGGCGCCATGCTGCAAGGCGGTGATGCAATCGAGAACGCAGCGGTCCGCTCCCGTGCCATGCCGGAACTGATAGAGGTTGCTGGCGAGGCGCTTCGGCCGCAGCAGCTTGCCGTTGCGGTTGATGATGACGTCGCCGTTGCGGCCATCGCCGGGCGCGACTTCCTCGCAGTCGAGGAAGGAATTGTACTGGTCGCCAAGATCGCCTGGCTTGTGGCTGACGGCGATCTGCTGGGTGAGGCCGGCGCCGAGCGAATCGGTGCGGGCGACGATGATGCCATCCTCGACGCCAAGCTCAAGGAAGGCGTAGCGGCAGGCGCGCACCTTGGCAAGGAAGACCTCATGCGGGACAGTGACCTTGCCGTCCTGGTGGCCGCACTGCTTTTCGTCGGAAACCTGGTTTTCAATCTGAAGCGCGCAGGCGCCCGCCTGGATCATCTTCTTGGCGAGAAGATATGTCGCTTCCGCATTGCCAAAGCCCGCATCGATGTCCGCGATGATCGGCACGATATGGGTCTGGAAATTGTCGACCGCGGCGAGCAGCTCTTGTTCCTTCTTGGTATCGCCAGCCTTGCGGGCGGCGTCGATGGCGCGGAAGAGGCCGCCGAGCTCGCGGGCGTCCGCCTGGCGCAGGAAGGTGTAGATCTCCTCGATCAGCGCCGGCACCGCCGTTTTCTCGTGCATGGACTGGTCCGGCAGCGGTCCGAACTCGGAACGCAGCGCGGCGACCATCCAGCCGGAGAGGTAAAGATAGCGGCGTGCCGTCGTGCCGAAATGCTTCTTGACAGCGATCATCTTCTGCTGGGCTATGAAGCCATGCCAGCAGCCGAGCGACTGGGTGTAAAGGGCGGGATCGGCGTCATAGGCCGCCATGTCCTTGCGCATGATGGCTGCCGTGTATCTCGCAATATCGAGGCCCGTCAGAAAGCGGTTTTGCAGACGCATGCGGGCAACCGACTCGGCGTTGATGCCGCTCCACGTGCCGTTCTGGCGCTCGATGAGCTGCTTTGCCTCGGCAATTTGGCTTTGGTACTCATTGGCCTGCCCAGCCGGGAGGATCTTGCTTTGATAGGTCATTGCGCGCACCTTCTCTCGCCAAAGCTGACCGCTTTGCGCATTCCGCTCTCTAAAACAGGGTATTCACAAAAACAGGGTATTCACAGAGATTGACAAAACCGGTCAATCTGGGAAGCTCGTCCCATTTCTGCCGGATATATCGAGGAAAACACCCTCAAATGCAATGTCCCCGCCGGGGGAATTGAAGTTACTTTGTAACTTATTTACAATGTAATAATGTCTATATGTTACTTTTATTGCAGATTGCGAACCAATGTCTACCGCGCCAAGGAAAATCTTCGCCGGGCCGCGGCTCAAACGCCTGCGCCGGGAACGTCACCTGACCCAGGCGGCCATGGCCGCCGAGCTCGATGTCTCGCCCAGCTATTTGAACCTGATGGAGCGCAACCAGCGCCCGATCACGGTTCAAATCCTGATCAAGCTCACCGATGCCTATGGCATCGACCCGCGTGATTTCATGGAGGTCGAAGGCGAGCATTCGGCTGGAGAAATCGAACAAATTCTTGCCGATCCGCTGTTTCGGGAGTCCGGGGTTCCGCGTGCGGAGGTTCGCGACGCCGCCGAGAATTCTCCCGCCCTGCTCGCAGCCATGGCGCGGCTCTACCGGGCCTATTCCGCGGCGAGGGAGGCGACGGAGGCGGGGGTTGCGGCCGGAGCCGACCGTGACCGTGCCGAACCCGTTCTCGGGGAAAGTCCTTTTGACCGGATCCGCGCCATTCTGCATGAGGCGCGCAACCACTTCCCGGAGATCGAGGAAGCCGCCGAAAGCTTCGCCGCGGAGCTCGAACCCGCCGGAACGGACCTTTTTCCGGCCCTCAGCGGCTATCTTCATACGCGCCACGGGACGCGCGTGCGCATCCTCCCCGTCGACGTCATGGGAGACCGGCTGCGCTGGTACGACCACCACCGGCGCCAGCTCATGATTTCGGAAGCCCTCGAGCCGCCGGGCCGCACATTCCAGGCTGCGTATCAGCTGGCCTTGAGCCACTTCGGCGGCATTCTCAGTCAGATTTCCTCGCAGCTTGAGGCAAAGGATGACCCGACCCGCCGCCTTCTGCGCATCACGCTCGCCAATTATTTCGCGGGTGCCGTGATGATGCCTTATGGGCGTTTCCAGGAAACCGCCGAGCTTGCCGGCTATGACATCGAGATACTGATGGCGCGCTTCGGCGCGAGCTTCGAGCAAGTGGCGCACCGGCTGACGACGCTCGCCCGGCCAGCCGCCCGGGGCGTGCCCTTTTTCCTCATCCGCGTCGATAGGGCCGGCAATGTTTCGAAACGGTTTTCCTCAAGCCGGTTTCCCTTCGCGAATTCCGGCGGCACCTGTCCCTTGTGGATTATCCACGCAACCTTTGCCGAGCCTGGAAAAATCCTGACGCAGGTGATCGAGCTTCCCGACGGCTCGCAATGGTTTTCGATCGCGCGCACCGTCCGGCGCTCCCTCACGCCCTGGGGGGCGATCGAGCCGCATTTCGCGATCGGGCTTGGCTGCGAGATCAAATATGCGCGGCGGCTTGTCTATGCGAAGCGGCTCGATCTTAATGCGCCCGATGCGATGCCAATCGGAATCAACTGCCGCCTCTGCGACCGCCCGGCCTGCCCGCAGCGCGCGGCGCCGCCCGCGCTGCGCCCGCTCAGCGTCGATGAATCGATGCGCAGCATCTCGCCGTTTACGTTCAAGGAGGTATGAGGCTGGGTCCTGATCGCCGGCTTACTCGATGTTGCGCGGCCGCTACAAAATCTCCGGAAAGTCGCTTCGTTTAAAAATGGCCGCAAGCTGAATGCCATGCGCCGCCAGATTCTCCGCGGCGCCTTCCTCGCGGTCGATCACCGCGAGCGCCCGGTGCACATGGGCGTCCGGCACTTCGCTTTTCATGCCTTCGATGGCTTTGAGGATCGAGCCCGCCGTCGTTGCGACATCGTCGATCATGAGCACATCGGCGCCGGGGCGCAGAAAACCGTCGATGCGCTCGCGCGCGCCATGCTCCTTTTGTTCCTTGCGGACAAAAAACGCATCGACAGGATACGCTTTGAGGTGGCTCATTGCGGCAACCGCCGAAACGATCGGCACGGCGCCCATTTCCAGGCCGCCGATGCAGCCAAGCTCATTTCTTTGCATATAATCGACGATGATCTCAGCGATCAGCGCGGCCCCTTCCGGCTGCATGGTGGTTTGGCGCAGCTGAAACAGATAGGTGCTGTGCCGCCCCGATGACAATGTGAAGGCGCCAAGCTTGAGCGAATAGGCGCGGATGATCTCGCGCAGCCGCAGCCATCGTGCGCCGCTCCGGTCAAGCACGTCTTCAGATTTGATGTTGCCATGTTGCGCTGGAAGAGGAGAGTTCATCATCCGGTCTGGTCCATCCGAAGGAGGCTGAGGCTGCGCGGGACTGCTAAGGCACTGGCTCACAGGCGGCATGCCCGCAAAATTGACGCGGGTCAACGCCTCTCGACGTTTTTGAGCGCAGCATTACTTCTTAGGCCGGAAGCCGGGAGGCCATTTTCCTCGCGGCGCCTATCGAGGAAAGGAACATTCAATGAGTTTCTTTGGCGAAAAGCCGGATTTCGATATATCCTTTAGTTCCACCCTTGCGCATAATTGGAAAATCGTCGCCGCGCGCGGCGTTTTCGGGCTCATCATCGGCTTCATTGCCTTCATGTTCCCTGGCCCGACCCTGCTGTCGCTCGTCACTTTATTCTCGATCTATCTCATCCTCGATGGCGTATTGGCGATTGTCGCCGCCGTGCGCGCGGCAAGGGCCAATCAGCGCTGGGGATATCTGACTTTCGAGGGCATCGCTGGCATAGCGGCGGGGGTGATCGCCATCGCTCTCCCTGGTCTGACGGTGCTCGTGTTCGTCGGTCTTCTCGCGGCCTGGGCCATTGTTTCGGGCGCGCTCGAACTCCGGGCAGCCTATAATCTCGAAAAAGAGCATGGCCGCTGGTGGCTGGCCCTTGGCGGGCTCGTTTCGATCGTTTTCGGAATCGTGCTCATCGCGGCGCCGGTGTTTGGCGCCCTGGTGGTCAGCTGGTGGCTCGGCGCCTATGCGACCTTTTTCGGCGCGAGCCTCCTGGCGCTTGCCTTCAAGCTGCGTGCACGCCATCTCACGCCCGGCGGCCCGGCGCCGTCGAAGCGGACCTGAACGCGGCCGATGCGGAAGGGAGGCCCCCGGCCCCCTTTGCCGTAATCAGCTGAACGCTATTGCTGCCGCCTCGCCTTGAGCTTTTGGAGCGCTTGCGCGCAGCCCACCATCATCTCCTTCTTATGGGCCTTGAGACACTGGAGGATGCGGCCGCCGCCAGGCTCGACGCCCGCGCAGAGCCGCTTGATGCCGTTCATGCAATAGGTTTTGAGATCCGCCATTTGAGCATTGGCAGGAACCGCAAGCAGGCTTGAGGCGATCGCGCTGGCGGACAAATAACGGGATCAGCATCTCTTTCCCCCCTTCGCGCCCTGTGAGCCTTCCGAGCCTGTGGTTTCTAGCAGGGGGCCTCAGCAGAAAACAGAGATCACAGAAAACTTTGCGGATCGACATCGACGGCAACCCGGACGCCTCCTTTTGCTGGCGGCCCCGCGGCGAGCCAGGCGCGTAGAAACCCCTGCAGATCGGCTGAGCGCGGCGCCCGTACCAGAAGCCTGAACCGGTGGCGCCCGCGAATGACCGCAATCGGCGCCTCGGCAGGGCCAAGCAGCGTCAGCTCATGTTCTTTTGGCAAGCCGCCCGCCGGAGTCAGCACCCAGCCATCGGATGGCGGCAGAGCATAGGCCGCGCGCGCAAGTTCGCGCGCATGTGCTTCGGCGGATGCGCTGTCCTTCCCCGAGACGATCAATGCGGCGAGCCGCCCGAAAGGCGGCAGGCCAGCGCGGCGGCGCTGATCGGTCTCCTCCGCGTAGAAGCGCTCGCTGTCGCCGGAGAGAATCGCGCGCATGACGGGATGCTCCGGCTGCCAAGTCTGGACGAAAGCCCGCCCGGCGGTCTCGAACCGTCCGGCCCGGCCTGTCACCTGCTGGAGCAATTGAAACGTCCGCTCGGCGGCACGCGGATCGCCTGAGGTGAGTCCAATGTCGGCATCGATCACGCCGACAAGCGAGAGCTGCGGAAAGTTATGCCCCTTCGCGACGAGCTGGGTGCCGATGATGATATCGCAGGCTCCCCACGAGATTGCCTCGACTTCGGCGCGAAGGCGCTCCGCGCCTCCCGGAAAGTCCGAAGAAAGAGAGAGAATCCTTGCGTGCGGAAAAAGGGTGGCCGCTTCCTCGGCCAATCTCTCGATGCCAGGGCCGCAGGCGGCAAGGCTGTCCGCCGCCTGACAGCCCGGGCAGATGGCCGGCGTGCGTTCGATATGGCCGCAATGATGGCACATGAGTGCGCGCCGGAAACGGTGTTCGACGAGCCAGGCGGAGCAGTTCGGGCACTGAAACCGGTATCCGCAGGCCCGGCAGAGCGTCAGAGGCGCATAGCCGCGCCGGTTGAGAAACAGCAATGCCTGTTCGCCGCGTCCAAGCGTCTCTTCCATGGCCCTGACGAGCCGGGGCGCAATCCATTTGCCGCGCGGCGGTGCCTCGCGCCGGAGGTCGATCGCCGCGATCTCCGGCAGCGCCCGCGCGTTGAAACGTGTTGCGAGCTTGATATGACCATAGCGGCCCTGTGCGGCATTGACTCTGCTTTCGATCGAAGGCGTCGCCGAGGAAAGGATGACCGCGGCTTTCTCGATCTGCCCCCGCACGACGGCCATGTCGCGGGCATGGTAGGGAACACCATCCTCCTGCTTGTAGGCGGCCTCGTGCTCCTCATCGACAATGATGGCGCCAAGATCCGCAAAAGGCAGAAAAAGTGCGGAACGCGCTCCCGCAGCGGCCTTGATTTCTCCGAGCGCAACGCCATTCCAAACCCGCGCCCGCTTGCGTGCACTAATACCGGAATGCCATTCCGCCGGACGCGCCCCGAAGCGCGCCGCGAAACGGTCGAGAAACTGTGCGGTCAGTGCAATCTCCGGCATGAGGATCAGGCTTTGCCGTCCAGCTTCGAGGGCTGCCGCGATGGCCTCGAAATAGACTTCCGTTTTGCCAGAGCCGGTGACGCCTTCGAGCAGGGTCACTGAAAACGCGGCTGCCTTCACCTTCCCGGCGAGGATCGCAGCGGCATTTTGCTGAGCGTTTTCCAGAGAAGGTCTTGCGAAAGACGGATCGCAGGGAAACGCAACTGGCTCTGGCGGGAGAACAATCGTCTCAAGCGTGCCTTCGTCAATCAATGCGTCGAGAACACCGGCCGAGCATGCCGCGGCCTCGGCAAGCGCGGATTTTGTAAAGGCAAGCCCTCCTTCCGCCGCGGCGATGACGCGGGCGCGGGCTTTGGTCATGCGGCCTGGGATGGAGCCGGAAAGCCGCACCCCCACCCGCGCCGGCTCTGGTTCCGCGTGAATTGGGGTGCCGGCCGCCATCCGCAAAACCATGCCGCGCGGGCTCAGGGTCCAGCGCGCGACCCAGTCGATAAATTTCCGGAAATTGCCGGAAAGCGGCGGCGTTGCGAGGCGCGCTATGATGGATTTCAGATTTGACTTTCCGCACGCCCCGGATCGCGTCTCCCAGACGACACCTTTTGTCACTCTCGTGCCTAGCGGCACTTCGACAAAGTCGCCGGGAGCAATGGGCATGCCGCCTGGCACGCGATAGGAGTAAGGATGATCGATCGCAAGCGGCAAAAGCACATCGGCGGCTGCTGCGCCTTCATCCGCAGGGCTGGCGCTCGCTTCCTCTCTCATCGGCAAAATCGGTCATTCCGGGGGCCGCCTGCGGCGCTTTCTCGCGAGTATGTTGAGACCTTCAACCGCGCCGGAAAAAGCCATGGACGTATAGATGTATTCTTTCGGGAAATGAAAGCCAAATCCATCCGCGATCAGGGCCGTGCCAATCAACAGAAGAAAGCCAAGTGCAAGCATTGCGATCGTTGGATTGGCATGGATAAAAAGGGCGAGGGGACCTGCGGCACTGAGCATGACGATGACCGCGGTGATGACCGCAGCGATCATGATTGCAACATGATCGGTCATGCCGACCGCGGTGATGATGCTGTCGATCGAGAAAACGAGATCGAGCAGCATGATCTGGCCAGCCGAAGCAAGGAAGGTGCGGGGCCTTTGCGGCATGGCTCCGGCGTTCTCGCCGGGCTCGATCCCGCCGGGCTCGACACTTTTATGGATTTCCCGTGTGGCCTCGAAGACAAGAAAGAGTCCGCCCGAAATCAGGATCAGGTCCCGCCAGGAGAACTCCTTATCAAAAACCATGAATACTGGTTCGGTGAGATGGATGACATAGGCCGCGCCAGCGAGCAGCAGCACCCGGAAAACAAGCGACAGGCCGATCCCGATGGCGCGCGCCTTTGCCGCCTGCGTTCCAGGTAATTTTGATGAGAGAATCGCGACAAAGATAAGATTATCGATGCCAAGAATGATCTCCATCGCGATCAGCGCGGCAAGGGCGAGCCAGGCCGAGGGATCGGCGGCGAGCGCAAAAAGAGACTCCATGCAGACGCTTCTCGCGGAGGCTCGCCTGACGGAGAGTGTCCATCAAGCATAGGGGGACAAGGCCAAGATGCAGGGGAAAGTCATCCATGTCCAGAGAATCGGCCGTAACGGTGAAACAGTCTTTGAAGCCTGGGCTCAAACCCAACGGCTTGCCCATAAACAGTCTATTCCTTCATGGACGGCAATACGCTCTCGCTCCCTGGTTTTGTGAGGCGCCATGAAACTGCGGTTCTTTGGCCTCCCCTTGCACCCCTTACTGGTGCATTTCCCGATTGCATTCTGGATCGTGGTCCCGGTGCTGGACACCGCCGCGCTGATTGCTGGGCTAGAGCCGTGGCGGACGCTGGCGTTTGCCGCGACCCTTCTCGGTCTGGTCACCGGTGCGGCCGCGATCGCCGCAGGCTTGCTGGAGTATATCCAGCCATCACTTGCGGGCAACGACATGCGGCTTTCCGCGCGCCACGGCGTGCGCACCACGCTCTCCTGGCTGGTTTTCGCGGCAAGGCTCGCCGTGGCGCTTTCCCTGCCCCGCCGCCAATGGACGGCCGCGCTCTGCCTACTCCTCGACCTCACCGGGACCGGGCTGCTGATCCAGGGTGTTTATTTTGGCACGCGGCAGGTCTACCAGCAGCTCGAAGACCGCTAGCCGCGCACGTTCGCTGAGCGGCTGCCGCGGCGCCACATCGGCGAGTTCTTCACGTCAGATCGCGCCCGCAAGGATGGCAATCCCGGCAAGCGTCCCTGCGCCGCCTCCCAGCCAGCGGGCGGCGCCCGCTGCCGGAGCGTTGAGCCGGTCCAGTGCGATGCCTAGCCCGATGCCAGCCAGATGCAGCAGTGCCGTCGCGATCACGAATCCGCTGGCATAGGGGAGGAACGCAGCAATGCTGGCCCCCTCGCTGCCATGAGCATGGCCGTGAAAGACTGCAAATAGCGCGACAAGCGCCGTTGCGATGCCAGCTGGCAGGCGTAAGCCGGCGGCAATCGCAAAACTCATCACAACCACCGAAAGGCCGATGCCCTGTTCAACGAGCGGTAAACCAAACCCGCTATAGCCCAGCGCTCCGCCAACGATCATAAAACCGGCAAAGGCTAGCGGAAGCAGCGCCATCGGCCGTCCGCCGAGCATCGCCGCATAGACGCCAACAGCCAGCATGGCGATGACGTGATCAATGCCGCTGAGCGGATGCACCAGCCCATGGGCAAAGCCCGCAGCCGGACCTTGCCCAACATGGGCGAAGGCTGGGCTGGCCGCGAAACAGAAAATGGCAAGCATGACCGGCAACGACTTTCTCAGCATGGCATGTCTCCTTCTCACGGGATGCCGAGCTCCGCCTAAAACTGACCGCTGGCCGCACTCCGCAGGGATTTCATGGCTCAAGGGACTGCTTCCCTGAACCTGGCAGCCGCTGTCTCACGCGCCCGCCGCGACGCGGCGGAAATCCAATCACACCAACGGTCAAGGCCAGCGCCGGTCCGCGCCGAAACGGTCATGATCTCGATGGCCGGATTGACCTGGCGCGCAAAGGTGAGTGCGAGGTCGAGGTCGAAATCGAGGTGTGGCAGGAGGTCGATTTTATTGATCAAAAGCAGGCTGGCGGCACGAAACATGTGCGGATATTTGATCGGCTTGTCCTCGCCTTCCGGCAAGGAGAGGATGGCGACTTTCGCGGTCTCTCCGAGATCGAACAGCGCCGGACAGACGAGATTGCCGACATTTTCAATGAAGAGGATCGAACCGAACGAGGGCTTCAGCTCGGCGAGGCCGCGCGCTACCATACCGGCATCGAGATGGCAGCCGCTGCCTGTATTGATCTGCACGGCTGGCGCGCCAGCCGCTTTGATCCGCTCACCGTCATTGCTGGTTGCCTGATCCCCCTCGATCACGAAGAACTCATGCCTGCCCGCCAGATTCTGCAGAGTGCGCTCGAGAAGGGCCGTCTTGCCGGCACCCGGTCCGCTGACGAGGTTGAGCGTCAAAATCTCGCGGCCAGCGAACCATGCCCGGTTGCGCTCTGCCAGCGCGTCATTCTTGGCGAGCACGGCCTGCTCCAGCGGTACGGCCGTGGCGTGCTCGTGATGATGGCGGTGATGATCATGCGCATGATGGGTGTGATCATGCCCGTGGCCGTGCTCATGAGTGTGATTATGACCTTGCTCGTGATCATGCGCATGGGCATGGGCATGGCCGTGATGGTGCTCTGATGAAGCTTCAACGGCCTTGCCGGTTTTCAAATTGATGATGGTGACTTTCGCCCCCTCCGCGCATCCGCATGTCTCGCACATGATCTGGCCTCCGGTCCTTCCGCACCTGCCATCACGTGACGGCGGTGGCGTCCAGCTCATATTCCTTGACTCGCAATTCCTCTCCGGTGAGCCGCTCGAAGTCACGCTCACCGCAGGGGCAGGCTGTCCAAAATGTGTCCTGGAAAAATGTATTGCCACAGGCCCGGCATCGCGCCGACGCCCTGACCTCGGCAATTTCGAGCCTGGCGCCCTCTAATACAGTTCCGGCGGCCGCGAGGCCGAAGCAGAAGCGCAGGGCGTCTGGCATCACGCAGGCGAGCGCGCCGATCTCGACAGTGATGCGCCGCACGCGGCGGCTTGCGGCATGCCCGGCCACCATGTCAACGATGCTTTCGGCCAGCGCGAGCTCGTGCATTTCAGCAGATCCTCGGTAATTGATCGCCAACCAGCATGTCAACAATGCGCTGCCCCCCAAAGACGGTATCCATCACCACGCGGCCAGGATCATTGGCCGTGACACGGCCTATGGCCGCGGCGTGGCGGCCGAGGGGATGCGCGCGCATGGCTTCGAGTGCGGCCTGCTCTTCGTTGCCTGGCACTACGCAGACGATCTTCCCTTCGTTGGCGAGATAAAGCGGGTCAAGCCCGAGGATTTCGCAAAATGCCTTGACCTCCTCGCGTATCGGAGTTGCAGCTTCTGTAATCCTGATGCTGACGTTCGAAGCCCGTGCGGCTTCGTTGAGCACCGTGGCGAGACCGCCGCGCGTCGCATCGCGGATAAAGCGCGTCCCGGGCGCTGCCCTGAGCAGGTCACCGACAAGGCCGTGAAGCGCCGCGCAGTCGCTTGCGATTGCCGCCGCTAGCTCCATGTCGCCGCGCGCAGCGAGAATTGCGGCGCCGTGGTCGCCGAGCAGGCCATTGACCAAGACGGTGTCGCCCGGCCGGCACCGGCTGGCGCCAAGGTCGACGCCTTCCCGAATAATTCCCACGCCGGCAGTATTGAGAAAAAGCTTGTCGCAAGTCCCCTTGTGGACGACCTTGGTATCGCCAGTGACAATCTGAACGCCGGCATCGGCTGCCGCAGCTGCCATCGATTTCGCGACCGCCCTCAGCGTGCTGACTTCCAGGCCCTCTTCGATGATCGCGCTGCAGGTCAGGTAAAGCGGCACCGCCCCGCCGGCCGCGAGATCATTGATCGTGCCGCAGACCGCGAGCTTGCCTATGTCGCCGCCAGGGAAAAACAAGGGATCGACCACGTAGGAGTCGGTGGTGAAAGCGAGCCGGTCGCCGAGACGTGCGAGGTCAGCCAGCGCGAACCGCGCCTGGTCTTCAAGGAGATCGAGTGATGGATTGTCGAAAGCGGTGACGAAAACGTCGTCAATCAGATTGCGCATCGCCGAGCCGCCGCCGCCATGCGCCAGTGTAACGGCCGGAACGCTGACCGTTCCGCGCCGGCGGCCCATTGCGGCTTTTGTGTTGTTGGCCAGCAAGGTCATGCTGCACTGTCCTGCTGATGCGGGCGATTGATCGCACCATATTGATGGTAGGCTGCACAGGCGCCTTCTGACGATACCATCAGCGCGCCGAGCGGCTTCTCGGGCGTGCAAGCTTTACCGAAGACCTTGCACTCCCACGGCTTGATGACGCCTTTCAGCACCTCGCCGCACTGGCAGGATTTGGGATCGGCGATCCGCAAAGCAGGCACACTGAATTTCTTCTCGGCATCATATTGCGCAAAGGCCTTTCGCAATCTGACGCCGGAATGATCGATCGAGCCAAGCCCGCGCCACTCGAAAAATTCACGCAGCTCGAACACGCGGCTGACAGCGGAAAGAGCCGCTGGGTTGCCCCGCTCTGGAACCACACGGCCGTACTGGTTCTCGACCTCGCAGCGGCCTTCAGCAATTTGTTTCAGGACCATCCAGGCCGATTGCAGCACATCGAGCGGCTCGAATCCCGCGATGACCATTGGCCGCTTGTAGTGCTCCGAGACGAAGCGGTAGGGCCTCGTGCCAATCACCATGCTGACATGCCCTGGCCCGAGAAAGCCGTCAAGTTCCATTTCAGGCGAGTCGAGCAAGGCCTTGATTGTCGGAATGATCGTGATGTGATTGCAAAAAAGCGAGAAATTCTTGATCCCCTCGCGTTCGGCCTGCAGGATCGTGAGTGCCGTCGAGGGCATTGTCGTCTCGAAGCCAAGCCCAAAGAAAACGACCTCGCGGCCAGGATGCTTGCGCGCCAGCTTGAGTGCGTCGAGCGGCGAATAGACCATGCGCACGTCGGCGCCATCCCCCTTCGCCTGCAACAGGCTCTTCTTCGATCCCGGTACGCGCATGGCATCGCCGAATGTCGTGAAGATAACCCCCGGCGTTTCGGCGAGAGCGACACAGTCATCGACGCGTCCCATGGGCAAGACGCACACGGGACAGCCTGGGCCGTGCACGAGTTCGATCGCGTCCGGCAACATGTTGCCGATGCCAAACTTGAAGATCGCATGCGTATGGCCGCCGCAGACTTCCATCAGCGCCAGCGGGCGATGCCGGCATATATCGATGCGGGCGGCGAGCCTGTTGATCTCACCAAGAAGGGATCTGGCTTTTTCCGGATCGCGGAACTCGTCGACAAATTTCATTCGCCTGCTCCCAGCAATTCGGCGGGGCGCGTTTCGAGCTTACCGCGGCCGGCGGCCAGCAGCGTATGCACGAGGTCCCAGAGGATGTGATAGACCGCCACGTGGCATTCCTGGATGCGGTGGATCGAGTCCGTTTCGACGATCAGGCAATGATCGAGCCCGATGTTGGCCATCTCCCCGCCAGTATTGCCCGACAGACCAATGGTCTTCAGCCCCCTCTCCTTGGCCCATAAGAACGCCCTCACCAGATTTGCCGAATTGCCGCTCGCCGAGATGCCAATTAGGCCGTCGCCGCACCGGCCTTGGGCGATGAGCTGGCGGACAAAGATGTGATCGAAGCCGACGTCGTTGCCGACAGCCGTGATCATTGTGCGGTCGCAAGTCAGGTCGATGGCCGTCAGAGCCGGACGCCCCGCCGTGACCGGATGCAGGAACTCGACCGCGATATGGGCAGCGTCGCAGCTTGAACCTCCATTGCCCATCGCAAATAGCCGGCCGTTGCTCCGGTAGACACCGGCCATCGTTGCAGCGGTATCGACGATCGCCCGCCGGTTTTTTTCGAAGAACGCTCGGAACACGTCCTGATGATGCTCAGCTTTCTGCCGCACGGACTCGGCCAAAGCCGCATCAAGCGCCTCTGGATCCTGCTTCTTGCCATGCAGGAACGGGTAAAGCTCCTCGAGTATTTGGTCCGGCATCGCCCGCGCCTCCCAGGAATTGTCAGCCAGCGGTCAGGTCACGCCCGGCATGCGCATCGCGTCGAGCTCCGGTTTCACCTCACCGAGCTCTTCAAGGATCCTTAGCGTCGCTGCCGCTTCCGCCTCGCCGATGCGGCTCATGGCGAAGCCGACATGAACGAGCACCCAAACACCCACCAAATTCTCAACCGGCTCATTCTCGCCGGCGACGCATACTAGATTGATCTCGCGCCGGACGCCCGAAACATCGACGATGCCGAGGAGATTGCCGGCGTCTGAGATGGCGATGATCTTTCCGGGAATACCTAAACACATGATGTCACCTTTGCGCGCAGCCCATGCCGCGCCTCGATGGAGCGGGCGGCCGCGATCGCCGCCTGCCCAAGCGATAAGCCGCCGTCGTTGGCCGGCACCTGGCTGTGCATGAGCACCCTCACGCCGTGATCCTGCAGCCCCCTGCAAACCTCTTCCGCGAGCAGCTTATTCTGGAACGAGCCGCCCGAAAGGGCGGCGGTCCGCTCAAGCCGCGGAGCTTCGCGCTCGAACAGAAGCCCCGCCATGGCCACGACCGCTCGCGCAAGTCCGCGGTGGAATCGTGCCGCAATCACACCTGGGGGCGCATGGCGCGCAAGATCCTCGAGAAGCGCCTGCCACATGCCGCTGAGTTCAAACGCCGGCAGCTCACTCGGCCGCCGCCGGCCGCCGTCCATGCGGATTGCGATGGGATACCCTTCCGCTTCGGCAATCGCGCTCCCATCAGCGAGCGCTTCGAGTTCGATCGCCGCTTGGCCTTCGTAGCTCGCGGTTTCCCGGCACATACCGATGACGGCTGCAACGGCGTCGAACAACCGGCCGCAAGAGCTCGACAGCGGGCTGTTAATTCCCTTCCCGGCCATGGCGCGAAACGTGGAAAGGGGCTTTGCGTCGAGGAAGCGGACGAACTCCAGCCTGGCAAAGTCGCGCCTGCATCGTTCCCAGCCGATCGCCGCGTCGAGATGCGCGTAGGCGCTGCGCCAGGGCTGACGCACGGCCTGCGCACCGCCGGGCATTGCCACGGCCGGGAAGTGCGCCAGCCGTTCGAAATTCCTATAGTCTGCCAGCAGAAACTCGCCGCCCCAAAGTGTGCCATCGGCCCCGTATCCCAGCCCGTCCAGTGCGATGCCAAGCACCGGAGGGCTATCGAGCGGTACTCCGTTTTCCGCCAGGCAGCTTGTGATATGCGCGTGATGGTGCTGGACCATCTCCAGCCGGCATCCTGTCTCGCCAGCCCACTGCTGGCCGAGCCTGGTGGAGAGATATTCCGGATGCATGTCGGCGGTTAGCACCTCCGCCTCGTGGCCGAAGAGTGACCGGTAAAGCGAGAGCGCCTCGCGGTAGCTGGCGAAGGCCGCGGCTTCCTTGAGGTCACCCAGATGCTGGGAGAGCACCGCCTGGCCGTCCTTCACCATGCAGAATGAGCTTTTGAGCTCGCCGCCAAGGGCGAGCAGCGGCGGTGACGCCTCGAACCCTTGAGGCAGGCGGATCGGGGCGGGCGCGTAGCCGCGCGCGCGGCGGATCAGCCTCGGTTTTCCGAGCATGACGCGCGCCACCGAATCATCCAGCCGGCTGACGATGCCGCGGTCGTGGAACAGCCCGAAATCCGCGATGGGGCCAAGCTTTTGCCGTGCATCTTCATTGCTGGTGCATTGCGGTTCTTCGGCCTGGTTGCCGCTCGTCATCACAAGCGGCTGGTCGAGGCCCATGAGCAGGAGATGATGCAGCGGCGTGTAAGGGAGCATGAAGCCAAGTGCCGATTGACCTGGCGCCACACCGCTGGCCACCCGGCCGGGACCCGCGGCCGGAAGGATCACGACCGGCGCCGCCGCGCTTGCGATAAGCGCTTCCGAGGCCTCGTCGAGCTTGCAATAGCGGCGAATGACATCGACATCACGTGCCATCAGCGCGAACGGCTTGGCGCAGCGGCGTTTGCGCTGGCGAAGGCGCGCAACCGCCTCCTCATTGCCTGCATCGCAGGCAAGATGGAAACCGCCCAATCCCTTGATCGCGACGATCGCACCCTCGATCAGCAGCCTCTGCGCGGCCGAAATCGGATCTTTTCCGGTTAACACGGGCGTGATGGCGCCGCCCCGATCGAACCGCTCGAGCCATACATGTGGTCCGCATATGGGGCATGCGGCCGGCTGAGCGTGGAAGCGGCGGTCACCCGGATTTTCGTATTCGGCGCGGCAGGCCGGGCAGAGCGTGAACCCGGCCATGCTGGTGTTGGCCCGATCGTAGGGCACCGCTCTTATGATCGAAAGGCGCGGCCCGCAATGGGTGCAGTTTGTGAACGGGTAACGGTAGCGGCGGGCGGCGGGATTATGGATCTCGCCAAGACATTCCTTGCACACAGCTGAGTCCGGCACAACGCCCGTATGAACGGTGCCGGTGCGGCTTGCGATAATCTGGAAGCCAGCGCAGGAAGGCACCCCGTCAAACCGCGACCATTCGATTGTCTCAACCCGGGCGAGGGGCGGCGGTTCTTCCCTGAGCCGGATCAGGAACCGGTCGAGGTCGGAAGGCGCTCCCCAGGCCCGTATCATGACGCCTTCGGCATCATTCCAGACTTCGCCGGTGAGGCTGTACTCTCTTGCAAGGCGCCAGACCGTTGGACGAAAACCGACGCCCTGTACGAGGCCGCGCACGCGGATGGCGCGTCCTTCAGCCGGGCATGCTTGAACTGTGGCGCCCATCGCAATAATCACATCGAACGAATCCTGAGATAGCGCATGATATCGCGCAGGTTCGCCAGGATTGCGATGATGATCAAAATCGCCACGATCAGCCAAAAGATCGTCCATCCGCTCATTCACAATCCTCCACTGCTGGCTGCCGCTTGCTCTCCGCCCTTGCCGGCGTCTTGTGCAATCAATTCATCGACGAGCCGCTCGACGGCGCTGGCAGCCTTGCCGGCCGCTTCGAAAACCGCCTGGCTCAACCCCATCGCTCCCGTTTCCTCGCCGCCGAAGGTTTCCGGCTCGCAGGCAACCAGAAGAAGGCGGGAGCATTCGCCGCCGAGCGCTGTCACCAGTCTCAACACTTTCGCGGGATCGAGATCATGCGGCTCAAGCATCAGGTCTTCTGGCGCCAGTTCCTCCGGCGAAGGCCGTTCTGGCTCGATGATCGTCACTGTGCCAGGCGTTTCACCGCGCTTGGCCGTATCGACAAGGATCGCCGCCTCACAGCCGTCGAGGAGCGCGTAGGCGAGATCAATGCCCCGGATTCCGAAATCGACGACCTTGACTGGGGAGGGAAGAGATCTTGCCGCCAGCCGCCGCGCCACTTCGACGCCGAAGCCATCGTCACCCTTGAAGATGTTGCCGAGGCCGGCAACTAGGATCCTCTTCATGACAGCTCCCCCTTAAGAAGCGGTTCGATCTCGTCCGGCGAGAAAAAGAAACGGTGGCCCGGCATGCGCTCCAGGCCCAGCTCGCGGCCCGGATCGGATTCGATCACCACAGCAAGGTGAATCTTGCCGTCGAAATCCCGCTCGATTGCCTCGATGACGGCAACCTCGCCTTTCAAAACAATGTCCATGATGTCCGCACGGCCGCCCGGCTTTAGCCGTACCCGGTCTCCAACCCTCATGTCCTTGCCGGCTGCACGCACATAGGCAAGTTCCGCTTTCGATTGAGCCGCCGGACCGGACCCTCCTGCAGGGCAGTCCGATTTATCGCTGGACCGGATTTCCCGAAGCGTCCCGTGGAGGCTTCCCATGCTGGCCTGCGTCAGCGCTTCGGACCGGATGAGCAGCATGCGGGCGCGTTCGTCGACAGCAGCCGCCTCGCGTTTTTCCTCGTCGGTCATGGCAAGGATGCGCAGGGTCAGGAGTTCATCGATCTCGGTCGCGTCGAACAGATCGCCAGGGCTTTCGGGTGCCACCTGGGGGTGATCATAGAGAATGATCGGCGACGACAGGATGGTGCCGGCCGTTCCTTCCTCCCCCGCAAGAACCGGCCACGTTCCCTCATTTTTGCATGCCGCCGCGGCATCCTTCAACGCCTCCGGCGGATCCATCAGCGAGATGAAAGCGCCGTCACGGACTCCCAGGATCATGTGTGTCGATGCAAAGGCGCGCATCTGGGCATCGGCGCGCCTGCCGCCGTCACTAGACGGCGGCATGGGCGTCAGGTTTTCAACCCGCAATGTCAGCCGGAAGACGCCCGCCGCCACCTCGCACGCGGCAATCGTGATTTCACCCGCGATGTCCGCGCTGGTCCGGATCAGCACGCCGGAGACGCGCCCGTCCTCGCCACGTAACGGCTCCCGCGCGCGAGCGCCGGCAAAGGCGAACGGTATCCGCATAGCCGCGGCAGTCAAATCGGCGATGGCCATGGCCGGGACGGCAATGTCCCGCTCGGCCGCTTCTTCCCAGGCGTGGAACGTCTTGCCGCCGATTTTTAGCGCGGCGACATTCGAATAGGCCAGCTCGCCGCTGTCAGGCAGCCCGGTCAATGGTTCCGGCAGCGAACCGATCTCGCGGCGGATGAGGTGGAGGAAGCGCACATGCGCTTCGATCGCGGTTTCCGGCTGGCCGCAAACGAGGCATTCAGTCTGCATGCTCGCTGCACTGTTTTCATCTTCCGTGAATTCGCAAGGATAGACGCTGCCAAAGGTCCAGCGCCGCCGGTTCTTTACGCTTGAAGCCCGGTACGGATAGAGGATGTAGCCCTCGTAAAGCACGGCATTGACGATCGCTTCGATGCGGTCAAGATTCATGACATGCTCTCCATTGGCGGGGACCTCAGGAGGGCGCGCAGGGCATGGTCCCATTCGGTAAAACCATTTTCATGCTTGAAACGGTGCAGCTCGTCGAAGACCTCGCGATCGATGCGCAGCCAAGCGCTGTTCGGATAGTAAAGATCCATCATGTTCCGCCAGACGCTTACCGGCAGCCGGAAATCGGACTGCTTGCTCCAGGGGATCGGTTCCATCTGGAGGAAACCGCCAGCGCCGCGGTAGAAGACCGTGCCGCTGAACAGCAGCGACAGCGGGATCTCTCCGTCTTTTAGGCCATGGAAATATTTGGCCGCAGCAGTGTTGAAGTCGAAGCTGCACTGGACCGGCAGGCCGGCGACGCATTCACCCTCGAACGCGGGAACCTGAAGGGTGGCGTGCGTCCACAACATGCTGCTTAGCGTCTCACGCCACCGGCTGGGCTCGCCGAACAGCTCGGCAAGGCGCTCCTGATCGGCAGGCCCGTAGCGCCGCCGGGCCGCGTCGATGCGAAGCTGACATTGCAGAAGCACGTTGCGCACATCGGCGTCGAGGGGGGTGCTGGTGATACGCAGCTTGAAGATTAACGTCGGCACCGCCGCATAACGCTCGACATCAACGCCCTCAGCAGTGAAAACGAGGTCAACCATAGCGGAATGCTCCTGCCGCGCCGTGCTGGTTCTTGAGATCGGCAAAGAAGCTGTCGATCGCCTTCCAGACGGCTTCGCCGCCTGAAACACCGTGCCAGCGGCTTCGGATGAGGCCAACAAGCGCATAGCATTTATCAATTGGCATCCGGTAATGGTCGCGCGCGCCTTTCATACGGTTGACCAGGAGCGCTTCGACATCAGGCTCGAACAAGGACAAGACCGGATTGCCGGCGGCAATCTTCGACCACGCGCCAAGATTCAGAAGCGATTCCGCCGCCCCCGCTGGACCAGGGTAGAAGGCAACGACTCGGCCCTCGGGCGTGCTGCGGAAAAAGAAGGCAAGGCCGATCGGTATGCCAAGCGCCTCCCAGTCCGCGTCTGTCAGATGAAAACCGTCGAGCCGCTGAGCATCTTCCGGAACAAGCCTGTATCTCCCGTCTTCCCGGTTGCCGGGCAGGTTTGCGCAGCTGCGGCAGACGCAGAGCAGCCGTCCCCTGGCAGGCTCGGCAAGATGGGGATGGTCTGGTGCGATCTCTCCGGAGCATAGCTCACAGCGCTCTGCCGCGGATGTGTCCAGCCCGCGCACAAACCGCACCAGCCTGTTGACCCATCTACCCGGGCGCTCGTTCATGTTCGCGGCTCTTGCGTGCATGGCATTCACCCACACCGTTGTACCCCACAATGCGCCCGTATCTCACTCCGCCGCCTTGAGCGCGGGAGCGGCGTAAAGGTGTTCCAGCCCGTCGATCAGAATCGCTTCGGCATCAGGCGCGGCCTCGGCCACAGCATTTTCGATTTCGGCGGGCAACGTAAGCATAACCGGCGGCTGGATTGAGCCGCTGGCGCTGCGGCCGATCCTTAGCCGGACGGTGCCCCTGGCGATTTCGACGACCGAGAGATGCAGCCCGTGAACGCCCAGATGCGGCCGCAGCCGGTCCACGGCGCGGCGGACCCGGGTTTCCAGGCCGTCGGGATGAAGACCATGCAAAAGCAGCATGGCACGCACCTGCTCGTTTTCGGCCAGCCGCGCCATGATCGCAGCGCCGCCTTCCGTGTTCGACACGATCGCCATCAGCCGGGCGAGCCCGATTCCGTGCAGATCGAGCACCAGCGACAAAAGCTCGCGTGCCATCTCCCGCGCGGGATCGGGATTGGCGTTGAGTGTCTCGATCAGCTCTTCCAGGCGGACCAGCGCCTGGTCCAGGTCCTGGACGTCTGCCCGCGCCATAATTATGCGCGTCCCGCGCCAAACATCGGAGAGTGCACGGCCTCGACGGTCTTGCCGTTGCCCACATACATGTGAACGCCGCAGGGCAGGCAGGGGTCGAAACTGCGCACGGCGCGCATGATGTCGATACCCTTGAAGTTGTCAGGCCCGTTCTCTTCGAAGATCGGTGTGCCCTTGACCGCGTCCTCGTAGGGCCCAGGTGTACCGAAGATGTCGCGCGGAGTAGCGTTCCACGGGGTTGGCGGATAGGGATGATAGTTGGCGATCTTGCCGCCGCGGATGACGAGGTGGTGAGAGAGAACACCGCGCACCGCCTCGTGGAAGCCGCAGCCGATGGCTTCGTCGGGTACCTTGAAGTCCGTCCATGTCTGAGTGCGGCCGGCCTGTAATTCGGCTAGCGCCTGTTCGACAAAGTAAATGGCGGCAGCCGCCGAATAAGCCTGGAAGTAGGTGCGGGCCCTGTCACGCTCGATGGCGTTGCTCCATTTCGGCACCTTCCATTCGAAAGTTACTTCGGGCTTGAGGGCTGTCTTTGGAAGCGTCATGACAACGCTGGTGCCCGTTGCCTTGACGTAACCGAGATCGACGATGCCAGCCAACGCGGTGGCAAAGAGACGAGCGAAGGCACCCCCGCCTGTGTCAAGCGCCAGATGATCACCACTCCGCTTGTCGAGCCAGCGCGGGCACATCACCCAAGAATACTTGCCGTCGAAGTTCCGCTTCTGGGGCCGCGGAATCGTTGTCTGGTTCCACGGATGCCTCTGGTCGACGGGGTTGCCAAGCGGGTCCGTCTTGACGAACGTTTCGGCGTTGTCCCAGCCGTCGTAGTAGGAGTGGCCGAGCAGAATCCGGATGTTCAGATTGATGTCGACGAGATCGGTTGTGACCAATTCGCCGTCGATGACCACGCCCGGCGTGACATACATTGCCCGGCCCCAGTCGGTCATCGTTCTGTAATTGTAGTCGCACTTGTCTGGATCCTGGAACGAGCCCCAGCAGCCGAGCAGGATGCGCCGGCGCCCCACTTCTTCGTAGCCCGGCAAGGCCTCATAGAAAAAATCGAACAGATCGTCGTGCAAGGGGACGCATTTCTTCATGAATTCGCAATAGCGCATCAGCCGCGTCAAATAGTCGGTAAATAGCTGCATTGTCGGAACCGTTCCGACCCCGCCCGGATAAAGCGTCGATGGATGGACGTGGCGGCCTTCCATCAGGCAGAACATTTCACGCGTGTAGCGGCTGACCTGCAGGGTCTCACGGTAAAACTCACCGGTAAACGGGTTCAGCGCAGTCATAATATCGGCGATTGTCTTATATCCGTGGTCGGCCGCATGCGGCGCCTCCGCCGTCTTTGCCCTTTCCCAGACGCCGGGATTGGTTTCGCGGACCATTTTCTCGCAGAAGTCCACACCGACGAGATTGTCCTGGAAGATGTTGTGATCGAACATGTATTCGGCGGCCTCGCCGAGATTGGTAATCCACTCCGCGATGGCTGGCGGCTTGATGCCGTAGGCCATGTTCTGGGCGTAGACCGAGCACGTCGCATGATTATCGCCGCAGATGCCGCAGATGCGGCTCGTTATGAAATGGGCGTCGCGAGGATCCTTGCCCTTCATGAAGATGCTGTAGCCGCGAAAGATCGAAGAGGTGGCATGGCAGTCCTCGACGATGCGATTGGCGAAGTCGATCTTTGTGTAAATGCCGAGACTGCCGACAATGCGGGTGATCGGATCCCAATTCATCTCGACGATCTGGGATGGTGCCTTTAGATGCGTCCGTTCCGGTGCTATTGCCGTTGCCATCGCTTCCTCCCTGGATCGCTAGGCAAAATCAAACCGATATTAGTGCGGTGCTTTATACCCAGTGGTGAGGTTCGGTTTGTTGTGCCGCCACTTCGGTTCACTGTTGAGCGTTGACTGGGTCAGCGGCCGCAGCGCACGTATGATCGCGCCATATGGCTTAATCAGATTCGACGATAGGGTTGCGCCGGGCGGCTGATCCATGAACGGCATGAACTTGTCGGGAAAGCCGGGCATAGTGCAGCCGATGCAAATGCCGCCGGCATTGGGGCATCCGCCAATGCCATCCATCCAGCCGCGTTTTGGTACATTGCACTGGACGGCAGGGCCCCAGCAGCCAAGCTTGACGATACATTTTGGTGAACCATACGTGGCTGCGAAATCGCCCGTTTCATAATAGCCGCCACGGTCGCAGCCCTCGTGCACCGTCTTCTCGAAGAGCCATTTCGGACGGCCGGCGCCGTCAATCGGAATCATCGGCGCAAGCCCTGCGAGCTGGCGCAGCAGATAAAGAAGGGTCTCCATGAAATTGTCCGGTTGAACCGGGCAGCCGGGTACATTGACGATCGGCAGGCCAGCTTTGGACTTCCAGTCCCAGCCGAGATAATCCGCAACACCCATGCAGCCCGTCGGATTGCCCCGCATGGCATGAATGCCGCCATAGGCCGAACAGGTCCCGGCCGTGACAACGGCTAGCGCCTTCGGCGCAAGACGGTCGATCCACTCCGGAATCGTGATCGGATCACCGGTTTCCGGGTCGGTGCCGAAGGCTGCCCAATAACCATCTCCACTGATCTTCTCGTTGGGAATGGAGCCCTCGAGGACAAGGACGAAGTTTTCAAGCTCGCCGCGCGCGGCCTTGTGGAACGGCGCCATGAACTCATCGCCGACTTCGTAAGCAAGCACCGCATTGTGCAGATGAACCTTCGGCAGGCCAGGAATGGCGCCAAGCATCACATCTTCGATGCTGGGCAGTGTCGCCGCGGTTATCGAGACCGAGTCGCCATCGCATCCCAGACCGCCGGTGATCCAGAGAATATGAACTTCCTCGATCGCCGGCTTGTGCTCGCTGATCCTGCCCGGCTTGGGATGCATCTTCGGCCCGTGAGGATTATTTCCTGCAGTGGCGTCCATGTCAGCCTCCCCATATAAATACTTACAAATACTTTATGTATTCGCTGGCGTCCTTTTGTGATTCCTTTGCCTAAGCCCTCCCAACCGGGCAATGCGTTAGCTGACAGCGTTGGGATCAATCGCTTGCAAAACAGGCTGCAGCTCGTGCCAGGAGTCCTCAGCGGCCATCGCCGCCATTGCAAGCGATGGAATAAATCAAAATGCCGAAGGCGCTCGACTTTCTTACGGCCTTACTGGCTTAACTGGCTTACGGCCGTACTGGACTGGTCTCGCCTGACAAATGCCCTAGCTCCTTACCATGCTCCCACAGCCATTTTGCGTCAATTCTAAATTTTCTAAATTTCGGGGGGACGGCATCAACTGTGGCAAGCTGAAGCCCCGCGGCAATCGATGATTCCTGATGAAACGGCAAGGCTACAGCAAGTTCTCGATATCGGCGGTGTTAAGGAATCTGGCCGCCCAGCTTCAAGAAGGGAATATTGCGGCGGGTCAATTCCACTCCGAGAGGGCTGCACGCACCTCCACAATCGATCGAGCCCCCTATGGTTATGTATCTCTCGTAGATACATACGCCTTGAGCCAAGCGCAGTGCGCAGCATGCGCGCGCCACGGGCGAAAGCTTCGGATCGGAAGGAGATCGCCGTCACGCCGAACCCCGCTACGCCGCCTCGGTTCGAAGACGAATGTATCAGCGGGGTTGATTAGAAAGAGCCTGAAGCGGAATAGCACAAGAAGGTTGAAGGGGCTTAGGACTCCCGGATAGAAAGACAGGGCCGCGGCATTGCTGCCATTCAGGCGCCGTAATTGCTTCACTATCGCAAATAGCCAAGCGGTGCCCGGTACACCCGGCGGGCAAGCGCGTCTTGATCCGTTTCGCCGGCAATTGCAGCGGCGCCTCGGCGCACATGCTCAGCGCAGACGGCAACGAGCCAATTCTGATGAGCCACACTCATAATGAGACCCTGCTTCGCCATGACCGAACCAACTCAGCTCGCGACGCCACAAGTCGGGATTTTCTGGTTAGTGCAAACCGCGGGCGGCGAAGCGAGGCTGCTCGCGGCGGGCTGTCCGCTGGACCAGGCCGAGCCGTACGGTGATTGTCTCACCTACAGCCCAGGCCATTACGAAACATGGACGCAATGGCGACGCGACAAGACTGTTGATCCCGTCCTGCGCGCCATTGTTCAATCCTATGAATATGAAGACTGGCCGCGCGGACGCATCGTCTTCGACCGGGTCCGTGATCTGTTCATCCTCTACGCTGATCACAAGCTCATGGCACCGGCAACAATCGCGAGCATCCAAGTACAATTTCAGTTACCGGCGGATCGTACCGAAATCCAAAGCGACTGGCACTATCAGAGCACCGAGACGCCAATCAGGCTTTGAAGACGATCGCCGCAAGACTCGGCGTCATCCATCGAGCCGCCCTAGGCGAGACCACCCAAAAATACCATCGACAGGCAGCACTATTTTGCGTTCGCTTGGTTCGAAGTCATGCCGGTTCTGCACGGCTGATTGCCAGGACGTTCGTGTAATGCTGCGCTGAGGCCATCACCATTTCAGCCATTTCCGTTCGCAGTGAGTCCGGTGCCACGATGGTCACCGCCCTTCCCCAGGTGAACAAATGCCAGCACATCTCCTGCACGCCGCCGGCGCGAAAGCGCACGGTCAGCGCACCATCTGGCTCGCGCGCGATGCTCTGCGATGGATGAAACAGCCAACCCGCGGCGTCGTCCGCCGCCTCCGGTGAGAAGCGCAATACCACGTCGATCGGCTCCTCCTGGAACACCCCGAAGGACTGCGCCGCATAGGCCGAGAGATCAAAGTCCTCGCGGCGCGCAAACCTGCGATCGAGCAGGTCGATGGAGATGATTCGGTCGAGCCGCCACAGCCGCATTTCGGGCAGCTCGTCGACATGGGCAACCAGCCACCCGCGGCCTCCGTAGAGAATCCCGTAAGGGCAAAGGATGCGCGCAGCCGGTTTTTCTGCGCCGGGCCCAGCGTAGCGGAGCACTACCAGCTGCATGCCGAGGATCGCCCGGCGCAAGGCCGGCAATACGCTTGACGCGATAATCGGCCGCGGCCCTGGCCTCATTGCAATGCCCTCGGCTTCCATCAATGCGGCAATGTCGGGCTCGGCACGGCGCAACGCGTCCGGCCGCATCATCACCCGCAAGGTGGTCGATGCCTCTCTGAGCAATGCGGCACGATCAGCCTCTCCGCGCATCGCGCACTCGCGCGCCGAGAGTTCGACGGCGGCCAAGGCTTCGGCCCGGAGTTCGGCGAGCCCGATAAGCGCACTTCCCGGCAGGCGCCAGCGCCGGACACGCTCGCCGTCGTCCCAGCATTCCATTTGTGGGAACATGGCCGCCAGGCTATCGCGCAGCCGCTCGGCGGTTCGGCGGCCGACCCCCAATTCGGTAGCCATTTCGTCGAGTGTTAGCCCGGTGCGGCTAGCCGCGAGATGACGGGCAAGGAGCAGCAGGCGTTGCGAAGGCTCGTAGCGCATCGCCCGATGTTGCCAGCCCCGGATAGGCATTGCAATCATTGTCGAGCACCGGCCATAAAGCCGATGCATGGCTGTCCGCTGGTTCGGCCCTCACTCTCGGCGGCAAGCAGGCGCAACAGTGTGGCCGGGTCGGGCTTGCCACCCGTCAATGCTGCACGACGGCGCACCAGAGAAAAATCCGCTGGCGTGAGCGTTCGGAGCTCGTCTAGAGCCGGGGGCGCGGCCAGGCCGAAAAAGTGTTGGAAGGCCCGTTGCGCCTGCGCTTTGGTCATCCAGTCAAATCGCACTTTTACCAGGAACCGCCGCAAGCTAGCGCGATCTAGCCGCTCTGCAAGGTTTGTGGTGCAGGCGAAAGGCAAAGTGTGCTGTTCCATCCAAGTCAGCATTTCGTTGACTTGGCTGATTTCCCAGTGGCGCACCGCATGAGCCCGCTCCAAGAGCAGGCTATCCGCTTCATCGAACACGAGAAAAGCGTGGGTGTCTCGCGCCTCGGCAAAAGCGGCGGCGATATTCTGCTCCGTCCCGCCAACGAACGGATCAAGCAGATCCGATGTGCGTTTGTGCAACACCGGCAGGCCCATTTGCGATGCCAAATGGCGCACCCAAGCGCTTTTGCCCGTGCCGGGCGGGCCGGATAGCAGAATAGACACGGCGAGGGCCTCAGGGCGCTGCAGGTCCGCCGTCAAGGCAGAGAGGTCACAATCAGCGTTAGCCAGGTCCGGGTCGTAATCGCAATCGCGCTCCGGCTCGGGCATTGGAAGGCGCCCGCCATGCACGGCACGGGCGACCCCCTCTACCACCAGCCGGACCGTCTCCGCCCCGCCACCAGCGAGCCGCGTCGCCCGAAGTGCCGCCGAGGCAACGGCAGGCGCGGCCGGCACGAGCCGGGCAAGGCGCAAGGCGTCATTCTCTCGTAACACGACGCCTTCTGTCTCTCCCATCTGCCGCCATAGGTTCGCGCGTGTCATCACGCTGGGCACCTTTAATTCCAGGCACATGGTCATGCGGCGCAGAACTGCCGGGCCAAGCACGCTGATGTCGTTCGCCGTCCAGATCACCGGTACTGCCATGCGCTCCAACAGGCGATGGATGAACACGCGGGAACTTGCCGCTGACGATTCGTGGAATCCGCTATTGCTGCCCCGAACGAACAAGTCTTCCGCCTCGTCGAAGAGCAGCAGTGTAGTTCCTGGCTCGGCAAGGCGTTGGGCTAAGCGCAGTCCTCCTAGCCGCTCATGACGGGTGGGCTCGCCGCCGTTTTCGTCGATCTCGGCCACGGGGCGCAGCTTAGCGCCAATACGCGCCGCCAGCGTGGCGGCGAACGACGTCTTCCCCGTTCCAGGCGGACCATAGAGCAGGATATTGATTCCGCTCTCGCGGCCCGCGAGCGCAGCCTCCAGCACAGAGGCCACGACCTCGGCTTGGCGGCCGAGATGCTCGAAGGCCTCCCACGGGAGAAGGTCCGCAGCGATCGCACCAAGGAGTTGATCGTAGAAATCCGCTTCGGGAAACGCATCTTGGCGAATCAGCGACACCAGACGCTCCAGCACGTGCAATTCACCATCCGGGTCAAGGTGAAACAAACCGCAGGCGCGCAGTTTTGCGTCGCTCCTCAGCCGTCTCTCCACGTCGCCCGCCGATGCCTGCAGCAGAAGGGCAAACAAGCCGGTGTCGCGATGAAACCTGTTGAGCCCGCCGCGGCATTCACTTATGGCGTCGAACAGCCGGCCGGCGCGCTTGTCCAGCTCGTAATGGAGCCCAAGCGCGAGCATCCGCGTCTCCAGCGGATCGAGCGCGAGGCTCCCGGCGATTGCCGTGATCCAGCAATCGGCGGGGGTCGCCGTGGTGTCCGGCAGGGCGGCTTCTGCCAGCGTCAACGCTGCACGGATTTTACGCCAATCTGGTCCGGAGACGCCGCGACGTCTTGACCGGCGAGGCGCCTCATAATCCGGTATGACCGTATCCGGCAGACCGAATGCCGTTGCACTTTGCCCAAGCCAATTTGCGAGAGCAGCCGCTTCTGGCATGCGGCGATCTACCGCCTCATAGACGTTGCGGGCGCAGTCCAGTGCCACTCGCACGCCGCTCGCTCCGGCGTTGCCTGCACGCGCGGTGGCGTGAGGCGGTCTGTAAGGAGCGTTCATGTTAGTATCTCCGATTTTTGGATAGGAAAAGGAAATGCAAAGCATCCGTGTCAAAAGCGGACGCTTTGCCAAGGATCCGGCGTACCCGGACCGCCTGAGGCGAAGGCACCGTGCCGCCACCCGGATCGCAGACAATCGAGAGGCCCGAGCCAGGTCCCGATGCGGCGGGCGGTTACAGCCGCCCATTTGCGGATCAAGCGCCGCCCGGTCCGAACAGGGACGCCACGGCCGCGCTTTTCTGGCTAGCCGCGCCTCGCGGCGCCGGTTCTCGCCCGCATGGCAGCCTCCGCCTGACGCATCTGCGCGGCAGTGAAGGAGCTTCTCGGCAAGCGCGGGTCGCCGAGCCCCATCTCGATTTCAACGATGCCATCGCGGCGCACCCGCGAGCACACAGCCAGTGTCAGACTTCGAAAAACGAATTGAAGATAAGCAATCTCCAGCCCCTTCGCGGCGAAGGCGATCTCGCGGTAGGCAGCGAGGCCGGCGGCGCGAAGATGGGCTCCGAGCGCCTGCCGAGCCTCGGTGGTGGGGAGGATGAGAATAGGAGCTTGAATCTGAAACATCTGGACCTCTCTGTGATGAGCACATTCGGATCGGCCCGTCCGGTAAGCGGCCAGGCGGCGACTGTGCGGTGCTCATAGAGGTCCAGGTTTCAGAAGGTCATGGCGGCAACTCGAGATCGAAGGCAAATGAACCAAGGGATACTTGGCTCTTATGAGAATTGACAGACAAATGCGTCAGAATGGGACGTAGCTAATCACTAGGATGTATTTTCCCAAGGGCGATGGCTTTGTCTGGATCAAGCACAAGGACATTCGACAAGCCGAAAGCCTCGGTTAGACCCCTGAAGACCATGACCGGACTCAAACCGAGAGTTTGTGCATTGATCAGCCAGCGCCTCAGCAAATCGCGTTACATTGCCGGTCTGCAGTGTCTCCAGCGCCTATGGCTGCTCACCCATGAACTGCCCGCCTTATGAAGAGCCGGCTCCCGCGCGCCGCCTCCCCGCGGAAAAGCATAGCACGCGTCCACTATCAACGGCAACGCAAAACGCGGAACGGGCATCCTGCAAAACGAGCTTTATGCTGGGCGCTTGGTCTGGAATAAGATTCGGATGGTCAAAGACCCCAATACGGGAAGACGTGTTTCTCGTCCAAACGATCGGAGCGCGTGACAAACCAGCAATGTTCCGGAACTCGCTGTAGTTTCGCGCGAAGTTTTCGGCGCCGCGCAAGCGCGAAAAAAAGCGTGCGCCATCACTCATCCCAGCCAGCAGCGGCGGCCGCGGCACATCCTGCCGGGCCTCCTGCGTTGCGGCGCGGGGATGTCCGCCAGCGGCAAGGATAGATCAGGGCGCATCCGCATCCGTTGCTCTGCGGCGGCGGAAAGCGGCACGTGCGCCGGTGCGAAGACGTTCTATCTGGACACCGTCGAGAGCGCGGTATTGTCTGGCCTAACGTCGAGATGCGTCATCCCGACGTCATCGCCGAATACGTGAAGACTTACCATGAAGAACGCAAACGCTTAGCAATGGTCGCGGCGAAGCAACGTTCCCGCCGTGAGCGCCGCATTACCGAAATAAGGCGCGAGATCGATCGGCTTGTCGATGGAATCGCAAAAGGTCTTGGCGGTCCACACATCCTTGGCGACCGAATGCTTGGCGACCGAATGAAGGTTTTGGTCCGAGAGCGTTCAGAGTTGACAGCCGAACTCGAGGCCGCCCCCGCCGCAGAAAACACCGTCGCTCTTCATCGCGCCACCCTCGCTCGCTGCGAACAGCAGCTCGCCCGTCTTCAGGAAGCCTTGGGGAAAGGCGTCCGGGAAGGCGACTCCGAAGCTGCCGGCGCCATACGCGACCTTGTCGAAACGGTTACGGTTTATCGCGATCCCTCGCGGCCTGCCGGCGTAGAGGTCGAGGGGCGCTTGACTGCGCTCTTGGGGGAAACGGCCTTTCCGAACGGGATCAGGGGAGTGTGGGGAAAGATGGTAGCGGAGGAGGGACTCGAACCCCCGACACAAGGATTATGATTCCTCTGCTCTAGCCGGCTGAGCTACTCCGCCCCGGAGAGTGACGCAAACGAAGGGCGCCGAAGGCATTCCGATATGGCAGGGGCTTATGGGTGTCAAGCGCGCCTGCCGGACGGTGAGGGTAATTCCAGCCAAAATCCAAACGGGAGCGGAATGGAGGGTCCTATGGCCGCTCACCGCTGGGCAGCTTCCATCGATAAGGTCTTTATGTCTCCAAGAATTGCTTCGGGATCGAGCGACTGGTTCGAATAGATCTCGCGCACCCAGCCGCGGCTGTCGATCAGGAAGACTTTCAGGAGATGATTCAAAACAAGGCGTCCGCTGCCGGAGGCTTCTCTGTCAATGGAAATCTCTTCTCCCATGTCACGGAGTATGGGCTTTAAAAAGAAATAGGAGTAAGTAGTGAGAAAATGCCATGGGACGATGGCATGACCTTGCCCGTAAGCTTGTGCGAAATTATTGAGAGCGTCAGGCGTGTCATGCAGCGGATCAAGGCTCAGGAACACGAGTCTGACCTGTCCCTCGAGGTCAGGACGTGCCAGCACGGCCTGGCGCACCTGCTCAAATGCTTTCCAGGCCAGCGGGCACCCGTTAGGGTCCGCGCAGTAGCTATAGAAAAACGCGAAAAGTGTGATCGCTCCGGTCGTGTATGTTGAGAGCGTTCGCGGGAAACGGTTGCCTTCAAGCACGATCCCGAAGGGCACGCGCTGGATATGATCGAGCGTGTAGCTGCCAGGTGCGGGCAAAGCGATACCTTCGCCCGCCTTTGCCGAGTGTGGCAGGCTGACCGTGGCCAGCCCTGCCAGGGTGGCAAAACCGCCGCAAAGCACCCCAAAGATGCGGGCTCTAGCGGTTCTCACTGAGAGGCTGCCCCGCTGGGGGTTTCGAGCGCAGCTTTATCCACCTGACCGGAAAATTTCATATGGTGCGGACGGCCCAGCTTCTCCTTCGTGAAATCGATCTCGAATTTGAGAACGAGATCCTTGCCATCCCAATCGTAAGCGCGCAGCACCTGCTCATTGTCCTCACCCTTCTTGTCCCAGTTCGCAAGAAGCGAGGAGGTGATATAGACGCGCTTTCCATCCCAGCTTTGTGAAATCATATTGACCTGCTTACCCGTGACTTTCTCATAGATTTGCACGGGCTTTTGTGGATCTGAAATATCGAAGAGATGGGTCTTGCCGTCCATGAAGGTGTTGACCCACAGGGTCTTGGCATCGGCCGAAATCGAAATATCGACGGGAAGCGGAATCTTTGCGGGATCGCCGATTGTCCCCGCTTCCTTCGCCTGCCATTCGCCGCTGGCATCGCGGCGAATGAGCCAGAGTTTCGATGTGAGCGCCGAGGCCGTGACCGCCCAATCATCGCCCTCTTTCAGCGACCAGCGGATTTCGAGCGGGGCGCCAGGAACATTAAAGATTTTTTCTGGCTGCAGGGATTTAAGGTTCCACAGCACCATCGTATTGCCGAAATGTTTCATTGCCTCGGCATCCTTGATGAGCTTGCCGAGATCCATCATGTAATTGTTCCAGCCGGTGAAGCTCGATGTCAAAAACACGTTTTTCCCCGGATTGATGGCGATGTCATAACCATAACCGTCGCCGCCATGATCCGCCGGGATCGGGTGCGCCGACAGGAATTCCCCGCCGTTGCTGTAGACTGCGAGGCCGGTCACGCCATCGCGGGTCTTGGTGTTCGACAAGGCGCCGATCACCATCCGGCCGGGAATGGCATAGAAAGTATGAGGGCCGATGTAGCCGGTCTTGTCGCTAAAGTCGGCAATCGTTTTGACAAGTTTGGGATGGGCGGGGTCGGTTCCGGTGTCGAAAATGAAGATTTTGCTGTCGTCGAGGCGGCCCGCCCAGAGATATTTGCGGTCATCGGTAAAGCCCATGTGATGCGCCTCGCCGCGGCCGCCAACTGAAACGCTGCTGATCACCTTGCCGTAGGTCTTCGAGCCCGGATCGGCATCAATCGTCACCAGCTTGTCGGATTCATCACCCACTCCCGGCTCCCCGAGCGTCCAGACATGAAGATAGGCTTCCTGGCCCTTGATGAGCGCCGCCGTATAAGGGGAAAGACATGTCTCGTCCGCCCGGGACGCTGGCGCCGCGATTCCCAACGCGGCCGCGGCCACGCCTGCCGCGAGCACATAGCAAGCATATCTCGACATCATTCCCTCCCTTTGTCCGGCTTATAATTGTCTGGCTTATAATAGAACTCTCCGCAAATAGGAGAACGTTCAAAATACGCGAAATTTCCGGTTCTCGGGATAGCCTTGCAGCCGCAACTCCCAGCGCCTTTGCACAGCCGCCCGCCGCATTGACTTGATTTAGCCTATGCTTTCAAGAGCGGCGGTTTGGCCCATTCCGCCGGCAGGATTACGTTTATTGTGCCGCCAAACTTCTTCGCGGCACTTCAGGGCATTAGGCTCATAGGAGGCAGGCGCAAATTCGCTTTTTTCTTTTGTTTCTTGTTCTTGTTTCTTGTTTCTTGCCTCGCGGATAGGAGGCGCAGACGGTGTCCTCACGCTACTTTTTGCGGCACTAAGCGGGTGCTCTCAAGGGCTCCCCGCGCGCCGGAGAAGCCCGCTTCCCCATATTCGGCATCCTCATTGACTTGCCAGACATTATAGAGCGTCCGGCCCGCCAGAATATTCGCGGCGGTCAGCATACCAGTCATCATCGCGTGATCCTGATTGTTATATTTGTGCATGCCGTTGCGGCCGACGAGATGAAGCCCCGGAAAGCGGCTCTCGATTTCAAACCGGATCATCCGTACATTTTCGAGATAGGTCTCGTCATAAACGGGATAGGCCTTCTTTTGGCGAACGACGCAGGCATCAGCGATCTCTTCAAGCCGCATGAGGCCGATGGTGGAGATTTCGTGTTTGGCAAGCGTGATGAGTTCCTTATCCGTCATTTCCCATAGAGCGTCGCCTTCGCGGCAAAAATATTCAAGGCCAAGGCATGTCGAGGTCTCGTCGGGGATCATCTCGGGTGACCAGGAGCGGAAGTTCTGTACCCTGCCAACCTTCACGCGCGGGTCATGGATGTAGATCCAATTGTCCGGCCAGCTGCGCTGCGTCCGGCTGATCAGCACGACGGTAAGAAAATCGCGGTATTTGAGCTCCCGCGCATGGAGGAGCGTAAGGGGCGCGGGGTCGAGCGCGGATAGAAGTTCCGGAACCGGTGCCGAGGAAACAAGGTTGCGGGCCTCGAATGTTTCGCGCTTTCCATCACCGCTGATGGTGTCCACTCTCCAAATTTGACGTGTGGTGTCGAGATGCAGTCTCTCGAATTTGCGGTCCATGATAATGCGGCCGCCGAATTCTTCGATTTTCCGGGCGGCGGCTTCCCACATCATGCCCGGGCCCCGGCGCGGATAGCGGAAGGATTCAATCAGGCTTTTGGTGCTGGCGCCGCGAGGCGGCTTGATGCCGAGGGAGCGGCGCAAACCGTCGGCGAGCGCTTTCCACAGATTGAGCCCCTTGATTCGCTGGGCCGCCCAATCGGCTGAGATTTCATCGCAACTCATTCCCCAGACTTTTTCGGTATAGGTCTTGAAAAAGATCGAGAATAGCCGCTCGCCGAATTCATTGCGCATCCATTGATGGAATGTCTTGGGATCACGAATCGGAAATGCGCGGGCATAGGCATAGGAGGCAACGCAGGCGATGCTTTGCCAAAGCCCAAGATTACGCAACGCCTCGAAGGCCTTCAGCGGATAAGCATAAAACTTTCCCGCATAGTAGATGCGCGACAGGCGAGGCCGCAGGAGAAAATCGTTGGGAAGGATTTCATTCCAGAGATCCACCACTTCCCGCGACTTCGAAAAGAAACGATGGCCTCCGATGTCGAAGAGGAAGCCTTTGTAGGAAACGGTGCGGCTGATGCCGCCGACATATTGCTTGTCCTGCTCGATCACGATCACGCCATGGCCGGCCTTGGCGAGACTATAGGCGGTGGTCAGGCCGGCGGGGCCAGCTCCAATGACTAAGGTATCGACGGTCTCCAAGGGTCTCTCCGTGCTGCGCTATCAGCACGGAAGAGAACAGTTGAAGGTTAAGGCTGAACGCCTGGAATGAAGACAAGTCTAATGATCATAAATAAAAGCAATCCACCTTGTGAAAGATATTTATTAAGAATTTTTTATATATCTTAATCTAAGAAAATATTTGAATAAGGCAATAGTTTATTAGGGTTATTAAGGAATGGCGAGGCTACCCGGCTCTTCAAAAGAAACCTGCACGGGCAGTGAGCCTGGCTGCCGCTCGAAATTTTGCTTTAATTTGCCCGGAATAAAGCAAGATTAGGAATTGAGGGATCGAAGCGCGGCGAGCGAGGTCTTCTTTTGGTCACCTTTGAAAACGTCGGTTTGCGCTACGGGATGGGAGCGGAGATCCTCAAGGACATCAGCTTTACCATCGGCCCCCAGTCGTTTCAGTTCTTGACCGGCCCCTCGGGTGCCGGCAAGACAACTCTGCTGCGGCTTATTCTATTGTCGCTGCGGCCGACGCGCGGCACGATCTCGCTCTTTGGCAGCGATGCCCTCACCCTTGATAAAGCCGCGATTACCGGCCTCAGAAGACGCATCGGAGTCGTGTTTCAGGATTTCCGGCTGCTCGACCATTTGACGACCTATGAGAACGTCGCGCTCCCTCTGCGGGTGCGCGGCAAAGAGGAATCGAGCTACCGCGCCGAGGTAAGGGAGCTTTTGCATTGGGTTGGCCTTGGCGAGAGAATGCACATCCTGCCTCCGGTGCTCTCCGGCGGCGAGAAGCAGCGCGCGGCGATCGCCCGCGCGCTCATCGTGCGGCCGGAGCTTCTCCTTGCCGATGAACCCACCGGCAATGTCGATCCGAGTTTGGCGCGGCGGCTGCTGCGGCTCTTCACCGAGCTCCACAAATCGGGAACGTCCGTGGTGATCGCGACCCATGATCTTGCGTTGATGGATCAGTTCGATGGTGCGCGAAGGCTCGTCCTTGGCGACGGACGCCTTCACATTTACGATTGAGGCGCGCAATGAGTTTTTTCCCCGGAGCGCTCCGGCAGGTTCAAGCAGCCGCATGGAACGTCCGGCATCTGGCGAGGAGCCGTACCATCAGACGCGGTTTTGGGCGCGGCATAAAAAGCGATATGGCGCTCGTCCCAGCGGCCTCGATCGCCGGGCGGGCCCTCGTGACCGTCGTCGCCATCATGACCTTTCTTGCCTCGCTCACGGCAGGCGCCGCAATTCTCATCAGCAATAGTTCGCACGACTGGCAGGATGAGGTCGCCCGCGAGATGACGATCCAGATCCGCCCGGCCGCCGGCCGCGATCTCGATGCCGACACGGAAAAGGCCGCCGAGCTTGCAAGCAAGACGCCCGGCGTCGCATCTGCGCGCGCCTACAGCAAAGCGCAGGCCGAGGAACTCTTGCAGCCCTGGCTCGGCACCGGCCTTGATCTTTCCGAATTGCCGGTGCCCCGTCTCATTGTCGTTGGCCTCGACAAAGAGGAGCATCTCGATATCGAAGTCTTGCGCAAGAAGCTTGCTGATGCCATTCCTGGCTCAAGCATTGATGACCACCGCTTCTGGCTTAAGCGTCTCGCCATCATGGCGAAGAGTGTCGTTTTCGCGGCAGCCGTCATCTTCATCCTCGTTCTTTCCGCAATGATTCTGGCGGTCGGCTTTGCGACCCAAGGGACGATGGCGGGTAACCGCGAAATCATCGAGGTTCTGCACTTCGTTGGCGCAGAGGACAGCTTCATTGCGCGCCAGTTCCAGAGGCATTTCTTCCGGCTTGGCTTGCGTGGCGGCGCCATCGGCGGCAGCCTCGCGATTCTCGCTTTCATGGCCTTCGGGACACTTGCGTCCTGGCTGCGGACAACGCCCGGCGGCGAACAGATGGAAGCGATGTTCGGCGATTTTTCACTTGGCCTCAACATCTATGTCGCGATTGCCTTCATCGCGGCGGGAATTGCGATCGTCACCGGATTCGTCTCCCGCACCATCGTCTACCGCCATTTGCGGGGATTGAGCTAGGAAGTGTCGGAGGTTGTGGCGTACCGCAAGCTGCTGCCAAGAACCAGGACTATAGGATCCCGTCATCTAATACGTGCGGGGAGGGCCCTTGCGTCCTCTTCGCTCACACCGCGAGGGAATGGCGTCCGTGGCCGCGAGCAAGATAGGCATCGAAATGCGCAGCAATAGTGCGCGTGAAGGGGCGGCCGCGTTCCGTTATCACAAAACCATCGCCGGTGGCCTGCACCAGTCCATCCTTATCGGCCTGCACCAGCAGCGCAGCCTCGGCAATCACCGCCTGCGCCGCTGACCCGAAGCGCTGCGCGGCATCCGAGCGTTTGAAGGCGAGATCACACATCAGACGCTCGATCACATAGGCGCGAATCATGTCATCCTCGCTCAGGGCCAGACCTTTTGTCACCGCCAATGTGCCGCTGGCGGCGCGCCTCGAATAGTCTGCGATCGCCGGGGCATTTTGAGCATAGCCCTGCGGCAGCCGCCAGATGGAGGAAGCGCCAAGCCCAATCAGCGCATCTGCGTTATCGTCCGTGTAGCCTTGGAAGTTGCGGCGAAGCCTGCCCTCCCGCGCTGCGGCCGCCAGTGCGTCATGGGGCTGCGCGAAATGGTCGATCCCGATCCTTGTATAGCCTTGACCGGCGAGAAACGCAGCCGCAAGTCCGGCCTGGTTGTGACGCTCGATCATGCCGGGCAGATCGGCCTCACGGATCATCATCTGATGGCGTTTCATCCACGGCACATGGGCATAACCAAACAGCGCGATACGGTCGGGCCGCAAGCGCATGACCTCGGTGAGCGTGCGGATGAGTTCGGCTTCATGCTGGCCCGGGAGGCCATAGATCGCGTCAATGTTCAGGGACGCAACGCCATGCTCGCGGAATGCCTCGATGACGGCGCGGGTTTCCTCCACGGTTTGGACGCGATTGATTGCTGCTTGCACCTTCGGGTCAAAGTCCTGCACCCCGATGCTGACGCGGGTCAGGCCGGCCTCCGCCAAAGTGTCGATGCGGGCCCGGTCGAGTCCGCGCGGATCAATTTCGACCGCAAACTCCAAATCCTCGGCGAGGTTGAAGCGGCTGCGCAGTGTGTCCATGAGGCGGCGCAGATCGGCTGCCGATAAAATCGTGGGCGAGCCGCCGCCCCAATGGATATGGCGGACAATGGCCCCATGCGGGAGAGCACGGGCGATGGTTGCAATCTCGGCGTTCAGCGCCTCCAGATAGCTCGCGACCGGCTGATACTGCCGGGTGATCTTGGTGGTGCAGCCGCAGAACCAGCAGAGCGTATCGCAAAACGGAATGTGGACGTAGAGGGACAGCGGCGCGCCAGCGGGCAGCGCTTCCACCCATTGGAGAGCAGCGTCGGCGCCGATCCCTGCGTGGAAATGCGGCGCCGTGGGATAGCTCGTGTAGCGCGGCACCGGGGCGGCATAGCGGGTGATGAGGTCAGGCGTCACAAATTGGCTCCCGAATTACAAGCGTCGTACCGTTCCGGCAGCCGCTTCGTCTTGCGATATATCAACCGCGGCCGGAGCAGCCCTTCCGATACTCCCCTCAAGCCAGTGCTGGCGCGCCCGCGGCTCACTCCCCCCGGCATCGAATTTCGCAAATGCCCTAAGCTGACTGGAACTTAAGGGAAAGGACCGAGTTAATAACAACAATACCCGGACCCGGAGGGGAGAGGGCCGGGTTCAGCAGCTTGAGGCCGGCAGCGGCTTTCTGCCGATGGGCAGATCCGGCCCGGGCATTTCCTGATCGAGACGCGGGGCCAGCAAACCGGCGGGGGGGGGAAGGGCATGAGCACCGATATTATCTTTGAACCTCTAAAATGGCGTAACATCGAAATTAAGAACCGGATCTTCCGCTCCAGCATCAGCGGCCGGTGGGACAATGAAGATGGAAGTCTCACCCAGACCAGGGTCAATTGGGAAAGCAAGTTCGCCGAGGGCGGAGCCGGCGCCATCATTTCTTCTTTCGTCCCCGTGCTGATGGAAGGCCGGATCGCAGCCAACTACGCGACGATCCACCGGGCTGATTTCATTCCGCTCTGGGCAAAGATCGGGGAGGCCGTGCACCGGCATGACTGCAGGTTCATCATGCAGCTTAGCCATTCCGGGCGCCAAATGGACATACCCGGAATCTCCAATCAGCAGAGAATTACTCGCAGCTCAACCAGCAAGAAAGAGAGCCTGCACGGGTTCCTCACCCAGGCGATGACGAAGGAGGAGATCCATCAGACAGTCGATGCCTATGCAGCGGGCGCATGGCGGGCCCGCGAGGCCGGTCTCGACGGGGTCGAGCTCCACGGCGCGAATGGGTATCTGATCACTCAGTTTCTCAGCTCGGGAATAAATGACCGCACCGACGAATATGGCGGGGATCTCCGTAGCAGGGCCCGCTTTCTGCTGGAGATCATCCAAGCGATCCGCGCCCGCGTTGGCAGCGGATTCCATCTTCAGGTCAAATTCAGCGCTGTGGACCACAACAACGTCATTCCCTGGGAAAAAAAGGGGAACACACTCGA